>Ga0233427_10000065_pt1 | contig 144857 bp, 145 predicted proteins | sample SI_118_April2016_5_FD_179885 | JGI IMG/M metagenome (GOLD analysis project Ga0233427, IMG submission 179885) | Seawater microbial communities from Saanich Inlet, British Columbia, Canada - SI_118_April2016_100_MG | ecosystem: Environmental > Aquatic > Marine > Inlet | place: Canada: British...
AACATGACCGCCGGACTGACGCGCAAACCCGTAAACCATACTGAGGCCCAGACCTGTCCCCTTACCCTGTTCCTTGGTGGTGAAAAACGGTTCAAATATATGTTCGACAACCTCGGGCGGCATACCCACCCCATTGTCGCTGACCGACAGTTCGACATAACGTCCCGGCGCCAGATCGCCACCCTCTTCAACCGGATCCGACCGGGGCTCGACTACGATCTCCGTCGCCGAATAGGTGATCATGCCGCCATCGGGCATCGCGTCGCGGGCGTTTACCGTCAGGTTGATCAATGCAGTTTCGAGTTGAACCGGGTCAATGAGCACGTGTGGCAGCGTGTCGCCGTCGATAAACCGCAGCGTGTTTCGTTCTTCGAGGGTCCGCTCGAGCAGCGCCATGACATCGGTGACCGTTTTGCTGACGTCGACGACAATCGGCTGCAGGTTCTGGCGCCGCGAAAATGCGAGCAGCCGCTGCGTAAGGTCGCCGCCGCGTTCCGCGGCGCGCAGCATATTGCGCAGTAACTTCTCGGCCATCGGATTGGCCGATACGTGATCGGCCAGCAACTCGGCATTGCCCAGAATAACGGTGAGAAGATTGTTGAAATCATGCGCGATGCCGCCCGTCAGCTGACCGACCATCTCCATTTTTTGTGACTGCTGGAGTTGGGCTTCCGTCCGGCGCTGTTCCGTGACGTCCTGTGTCAGGGCACCAACACCGACAATCTCACCCGCGTCATCCAGAATCGGGAACCGTATATTCATGAGATCGAGGGCAGTTCCATCTACCCCGGGATAGTGCTCGAGACGCTCCGAACCCTTCCCTGTCGCCAGAACCAACCGATCCATCGCATCGACTGCAGCCGCATCATCTTCGGCCATAAGGTCGAATATGGTCTTTCCGATGCGCTCATCGCCCGTCAACGCGTGAACGTTTTCGTAGATAGCTCCCACCGCCAATTGGACGCGCAAGTCGCGGTCTTTAAGAATAACTCCGCCCGGCAGATTGTTGACGATTGCGCGAAAACGGCCTTCGCTCTCAACCAGGGCCTGTTCCGCACTCTTGAGCTCAGAAACGTCGACGAAACTTACCGCCAAATAGCCTTTGTCTGTTTTCGTCATCCTGCGGCGAATCCACACGCCGCCATCAAACTCTAAAACGCTCCGGTCAGCAGCGAGGTGGCTGTTGTGGGTGATCCAGTTGGAAATCGTCTCCACACCGGCAGAAACGATGGCAGGCTGACGCGATTTTCGGATCATTTCCGTACGCGTCACGCCGCGCCGCAACAGGTCGGTCGGCACTTGCATCAGCTCGGCATAGCCCACGTTCCAGACAAACAATTTGTCATCTTCGTCGAAGATCGCAAATGCTTCGCTCGTGTTCGAGACATCCAACCAGGTCTCCCGCTCCACCTGGAAGGCTTCGCGCATTTTCTCAGTTTGTATTCTCGCCGATATCACGCCCCGGATTGCCCGGTGATTGACCCGGACTGTAGCGAGCATTGCCGCCAAGTAAAGCAGCGCCAGCACCGCGAACGAAAGATCGATAATTGTCCCGGCCAGGGCGCACGCGATAGCAGTCGGCACCAAAATACCCACAACAAATGCGTTACCCGCCTCGCAGAACGCTGACAACGTGCTGGTCCCACCGGCGGCCATTCCGGCGATGATCAAGATTGGAAACGCGTCGAATGGCGCTGTCAGATAAACATGTGAGGCAATCACCGTCATGCCCCACAAGACGCCGGACGCCAGTTTCCAAACGCTCGCCTCAAACGCAGTCGGGAGGGACCTGCTTTCGAGTATGTCGCGGTCCGTAAACGGGCGCCAACGTAGCCAGCTGGCAATCGCGAGCACGGCCTGAAGTGCGGTCCAGGAGAGCAGTATTTCGAGCGGCAACTGCCCCCATAGAACGCCCGTGGCAATCAATGCCACTGCGATCGATGCCGCAGAGCCAGTCCCCTGACGCCGGGCGAATTCGTACACAAGCTCCGGATGCACAAGGTCTTCGGCGGAATCGCTATCGATACCGTCTGCATCGTGGATCAGGCTTGTACCGGGAGACGTTGTCGTCATGCTTTTATGATTCGTTAGAGCGGACGTTCGTATTCAACTTGTTAACCCAACAAGCATCTAGGGATGGTTAACAGTAGGATTGGGGTAGCGCCATGCGTGACATACCCATGCATTCGGTGGCAACCGGAGTTTTTTGGAAAGACCAGGATGGGATAGTTGGTCGAGACAAATCTGGTGTCGGTTCTGTAGAAGCCCTGGCAGCGCACGCGCTCATGGAAATCAACCTTCGGGGACACCGCCGCGCCGCGTATTGCCAACGATGTGGCGCTCAAAGACCGGTCGCGGTAATTCCCGTGGAAAATTGGCCCGGCTAGAACGGCATCACCCGATCGAGGGTGCTCCGAGTTTTTCCAGCACCCATTTTGCTGCGCTCAGGAGGCGGTCATCGTCGCGATAGCGGCCGACCAGCTGGATGCCGATCGGCATCCCGTTCGGGCCCGTGTGGGTCGGCAGGGAGAGAGCGGGCAGCCGGATTGCCGTCCACAATCCCGCAAAACGCGGGTTGCCACCATTTTCCAGGCCCTCGGGTGCCTCGCCGTCGACGCAGGGCGCGAGCAGGATGTCGAGGTCGTCGAACGGGACATCGCTCTGCTGCCGGCAATCCTCGGTCAGACGCATCGCCGCCACATAATCTTCATACGGTGTATCGAGGCCGGTTTGCATGACCACCTGGAGCCTGTCGCTGAGGGCGCCACGGTGATCGCGCCATTCGTTGGTCATGTGCCGGCTGCGCTCATAGCAGTTGATGAGAATACGGGCCTCCTCGAGACCGGCAAAGGCGGCAGGCAGGGTGACGTCGCACAGCGCGGCACCGGCCTGCTCCAGGCGGGAGACGGCATCATCCAGGGCTGCCCGGGTCTCCGCTTGCGCTGCATCCCACAAGGGGGTGCGGCAGACACCGATCCTCGGGCGGGCCGCCGGGGCCTTCAGCGGCTCGAATGGCCGGTTGATCAACACTGCCGTCAGAAGCTGGATATCGTCCAGGTCGCGCACATGCAGGCCCAGGGTGTCGAGACTTTGCGCCGCCGCCTTGATACCCGCGATGTTGTAGGTGCCGAAGGTGGGCTTGTAGCCGATGACGCCGCAATAGGCCGACGGCCGCAGGATCGAACTGCCGGTCTGGGTACCGAAGGCAGCGGGCACCATGAAATCGGCGACGGCAGCTGCCGAGCCGCTCGACGACCCGCCAGGGCTGTGCGCGGCATTGTGAGGGTTGGTCGTCGGGCCGGGATGACTGCCAGCAAACTCGGTCGTCACCGTCTTGCCCATAATGACCGCCCCGGCGCCACGCACCAGGGCGACGCAGGCCGCATCGGCTGGCGGGCGGCGGCCAGCGTAGATCGACGAGCCCATTTCGGTCGGCATGTCGCGGGTGTCGATAATATCCTTGATGCCGAGCGGCACGCCGTGGAGCAAACCCTCCGGCGTTGCCTGGTCACATGCGTGTGCCTGTTCGAGTGCCAGCTCAGGATCGACAAAAGCCCAGGCGTGGAGATCGCCCTCGCGCGCTTCGATGCGCGCAAGACACGCCTCGACAACGGCGACGGCAGTGGTCTCACCGGCGGCGATCCGCCGGGCGATCTCTGTCATAGAGAGTGTAATAATATCCGGGCCTGGCATGGAGGTTCCATTCGGCGATGCAGAGCAATATGTCGAGGTTCCGGAACAATCTACAGCAGCAACACGAATAACGGCTGCCACTTTCTGATGCGACGGAGAAAACCGCGAGAAATTTGCAGCGATTTCCAGACGGGCAAAAAAATTGGGCCAGCCGATCGGCTAACCCATGAAAATCGTTGGTCGGGACGGCAGGATTCGAACCTGCGACCCCCACACCCCCAGTGTGATGCGCTACCAGACTGCGCTACGTCCCGACCGAACGGCGGGACTATAGAGACTTACGTTTCGGGTTTGAAGCCCGTCTAGCTCGCAGAATCGAGAAGTTTTCGGACCGCATCGAGTTCGCCGAGGATCGCCGTCAATTCCTTGCGCTGGTCAACCGAGATACCCGCGGCGACAGCGGCTTGCGGCGCGGCGGGTGCAGAGACAGGTGCGGGGCTGGCGGGCGCCGGCGACGCGTCGGCTGCCACCGACTTCAGGCCACCCTCCCTGAGCAATTTCTGTACGCCTTTGATCGTGTACCCGTCGTCGTAGAGGAGCGCACGGATCGAGCGCAGCAGATCCACGTCCTCGGGTCGATAGTAACGGCGGCCGCCGCCGCGCTTCATCGGCCGGACTTGCGTGAATTTGGTTTCCCAGAACCGCAGGACATGTTGCGGCACATCAAGGTCGGATGCGACCTCGCTGATTGTGCGGAATGCAGCGGCAGACTTGCTGCTGCGACGCACTGACAGATTTCCTGTGTCGGTCATCCGCGCGGCTAGTACGAGGTATCGGGTTCCGGAATCGCACCTTCAGACGCGAAGCTCGGTGCGGACATCGGCTCCGGGGTTGCGCCCGGGTCGTCGTTGATGCGCTTTTTCAGGACATGGCTCGGTCGAAACACCAGTACCCGGCGCGGCAGGATAGGCACTTCCTCACCCGTCTTCGGGTTGCGCCCCATTCGCTGGCCTTTCTGGCGAACCTGGAAACTGCCGAAAGACGACAGCTTGACCATTTCGCCGCGGATCAGCGAGTCCGACATTTCATCCAGGACCGATTCCACGAGGTCGGCGGATTCGTTCCGCGAAAGCCCCACCTCCTGGTAAACGGCCTCCGTCAACTGCGCACGTGTGATCGTGTCATTCACCGCCTGCTCTCCCACCATTTTTGATTTGCACGACGGTACCGCGACAGCATAAATGCGTCAATATCAAAGGATTGTTCAGATTGGTTAATCTAAAAAATTGAATCTCGGATTTAGCGCGGCGCTACCAGCGTACGATTCCGGATCCCCAGGTCAGACCGCCGCCCATGGCTTCCAGAAGCACCAGATTGCCTTCCTGAATGCGCTTGTCCTCAACCGCAACGGACAACGCGAGAGGAATGGACGCCGCGGACGTGTTGGCATGTTGACCGATCGTCACCACAACCCGTTCCCCGGTGATGCCGAGCTTGCGCGCGGTGCCGTCGATAATCCGCCGGTTGGCCTGATGGGGTACAAACCAGTCAATGTCGTCTGCATGGAGACCCGTCGCCTCCAACGCCTCGATGGTCACTTCCGACATCTTCGTGACCGCGTGTTTGAAAACCTCGCGGCCTTCCATGCGCAAATGCCCGACCTGACCCGTGGACGATGGGCCACCGTCCACATACAGCAAATCATGCAACCGTCCGTCGGAATGCAGATGGGTTGAAAGGACGCCCCGATCCGCACTCGACCCATCACCCTCACCGGCCTTCAGAACCACGGCACCCGCACCATCGCCGAACAGCACGCAGGTCGAGCGGTCTTCCCAGTCGAGAATTTTCGAGAATGTTTCGGCGCCGATGACTAGGGCGGTGTCGACTTGCCCAACCTTGATGAAATTGTCGGCTGTCGCCAGGGCGAATACGAAGCCGGAGCACACCGCCTGAACGTCGAAGCCCATGGAGCCATTGGCACAGCCGAGCTTCGACTGGACCACCGTCGCCGTGGCCGGGAATGTCTCATCGGGTGTGGATGTCGCGACAACGATGATCCCGATATCATCGGGCTCCATGCCCGCGGCCGCGAGCGCACGCTGTGCCGCGCAGGTTGCGAGATCTGATGTCATCTCACCGTCGGCGACAATATGACGTTGCTGGATGCCGCTGCGTTCCTGGATCCACTCGTCCGACGTATCGATACGCGCGGCGAGCTCGGCATTCGTCACAATCCGCTCCGGCAAATAAGAGCCAATGCCGGCCACGATCGAGCGCCGCACCATCACAACGCCGCCGAGGCCTGCGGGCGCAGGGCTTCGAGTTCGAGCCGCTCCACCGTCGTCTTCAAAGAGGCGTTGCCACCATACTTCACCATATCGATCGCTACTCCGATGGCGGTTGCGAACCCAACGGCATCCGTGCCGCCATGGCTTTTGACGCAGACACCGTTGAGGCCCAGGAACATAGCCCCGTTATACCGGCGGGGGTCGCTGCGGTTCCGCAGCTTGTCGAATGAACGCTTGGCAAAGATATAACCGATCTTGGCCCAGAACGAATTGCGAAAGGTTTCACGCACGAAGGCATTGATAAGCTTGGCCGTACCTTCGGCGGTTTTAAGGGCGACGTTGCCGGTGAATCCGTCCGTCACCACAACATCGACTGCACCGGCCGGTATATCGTCTCCCTCGACGAAGCCGACGAACTCACCGGGAAGGTCAAGATCGCGCAGCAGTTGCGCGGCATCCTTGAGAGCGTCGTTTCCCTTGGTTTCCTCTGCGCCGACATTCAGCAAGCCTACGGTCGGGTTTTCGATGCCGAGAATGGTGCGGGCAAACACTTCGCCCATGATTGCGAACTCGACCAGGTTTCGTTCGTTGCAGCGGATATTTGCGCCCAGATCGAGCATCACGGTTTCGCCACGCAAGGTCGGAAAGAATGACGCAATCGCCGGGCGGTCAATCCCCTGGAGACGCCGCAACACGAGCATCGCCATGGCCAGCAACGCACCGGTGTTTCCCGCAGACACCACGCCATCGGCCTGACCTTCCTTGACGGCTGCGATCGCACGCCACATGGACGTCTCCTGGCCACTGCGCACAACCTGTGACGGCTTGGCATCCGCGGCAACGCCCTCGGGCGCATGGCGAATTTCGACAAAGTCAGACAGCCCGCGCTGCTTCGCGACGCGCGCGGTGAGATCCGCCTCGTCGCCGTACAGCACGAAGCGGGCATCGGGGTGCCGGCGCCGGGCAATATTTGCGCCCGCAACAACAATGTGCGGCGCGTCGTCGCCGCCCATGGCGTCCAGGGCGATGGTGATGATTTCGCTCAACGGGTCCGCTCTCCTGCCGGACGCGGAGTCCGGGCTTGGCCTCTAGATCTTCTCCTTGACCTCGATGACCTGGCGACCCTTGTAGAAGCCGGTCTTCATGTCGACATGATGGGGGCGATGGAACTCACCCGTCGTCGCGTCCTCAACATAGGCCTGCTGCTTCAATGAGTCGTGAGAACGACGCATGCCGCGTCGGGATTTTGAAATTTTCTTCTTGGGTACAGCCATCTGATTCCCTTTCGCGGGAAGTATGAAATTTCTGAGCATGCCGGGGGGCGGCTGCTAATTATCCAAAAATGCACCGCTGAGCAAGCGAATCGCAAGTTTTCTGACGGAAAACATTGGTCAATACGAACTATTTTTCTCCGCCATCGCGCAACACGGCCAACACCGCGAACGGTCCGGTGGGTTTTCCGGCCTCGTCATCGACCTCTTTAAACTCTGCTTCCGGCGCGCGGGGATAGGGATCGAGGGCCAGGGACAGGTTCTGCACGATCACGTCTCCGACCTCGATTTCATCATCCACAATGGGCTCGACAGGATCTTCGTCTTCGCCCTCCTCCTCCTCGGCACGGCTGGAAAACCGCTGATAAAGAGGCGCATCCACATGTTGCGTGACCGGCTCCAGGGTAACGACGCAGGCCTGGACGATGTCTGCCACGATCCGGCCGACCAAGGTCACGTCACCCGTGAGATCGCGAAACAATTCCAGCTGCACCGACAAACTCTCGATCGAAAGGATGTCGAGGCGTTTGGCAATCGCTGCGCATTCAACCGCCTCCACATGGATTTTCTCGACCTGGCGTTCGGCGGGTGACAATTCTGCGATCGAGAGGCATCGCAACAGTTCGGGCGCGGCGGTCTCGGTCATGCCGCACCTTCCTGGGGCACATTGCCGGAACCGGGCTCTGGGTCTGGAAACACCGAACGGGCCTCCCAGAGCGTCTCAGGCGTGCATGCGTCAACCTCGGCTCGTGCCCGGCGGACATAGGCGATCATCGCCGCCACCTCGGCGTCAGAAGGCTCTGCGCTCGCGTAGAGGTTTCGGCGCAGGGCTGCGGCCATCTCTTCATCGCCGGCCGCCAACCCACGCTCATAGGCCGAGATCCGTCCATGTAAATTTCGTGCCAGTTTCTTCATCCGTTTGCCAATACCCATGTCGCCGAGCCCCGCTTCGCGCAGCGCAACATCAAAATCATCGAAAATCTGATCGTGCAGCGTTTGCGCAATGCGCGGCCCCTGCCCCCCGATCCGTTTCAGCCGGCGCAGCAACACATACGCATGCAGGCAGACCATCTCGTATCGGCCGAGCATGGTGTCGGGCACACCGTAGGTCGCATAGAAAGCTGGACGGCGCGCTTGGTCAATCACGACCTCCAGCAATCGCGTTGCCAGTTCCCGTCGCTGTTTACGTTCTCGAATCCAGTTCATCATGTCAGTTTGCGCATCGAAATTTGCTATTCACCGGATTGGTTGACACGGCGAAACGGCGAGTGCCATCGTCCTGCCCGATCTGATCCACAACAACGCGAACCGCGGAACTGTCTGCCCGATGAAATTGTTTGTCCGACACGGTCGCATCCTTGTCTTGCTCGCTGCGCTGAGCGCCTGCGCACCCATTGTCAATGTGCGCGGACAGGAGCCGGATCCTGACGCCCTTGCGGCGATCGAACCTGGCGAGACCAGCCGCCGTGACGTCCAACAAGCATTGGGAAGCCCGTCAACCGAAGGCGTCTTTCGCACCAACGTCTGGTACTACATGTCCGAGCGGACGGAAACCGTCGCGTTTTTCGAACCCGAGCTTATTGAACGGAAAATTATCGCCATCGTCTTCGACGATAGTGAAGTCGTGGAAGATGTCTTCACCTACACTGAGAATGACCGCCGGGAAGTGGAACTGGTCAGCCGGGTGACCCCGACTGCGGGGAACGAACTGTCGTTGATCCAGCAACTGTTCGGCAATATCGGCCGATTCGCAGGCACCGGCGGCGGCCAGTAAACGTCACAAACCCCAGTAACGTCTCAAACCGACGCCCCCACAAAATAACCAGGCCCACGAAGAAACCCGGCCCAAAAGAAAACCCCCGGGACATGCGCCCCGGGGGTCCTCCACAAACGATGGTTGCGCCTAGAGGTTTGCCAGCACGGCAAGCACCAGGAGCGCCACGATGTTCGTGATCTTGATCATCGGGTTCACGGCCGGACCAGCCGTGTCCTTGTACGGATCGCCAACCGTGTCGCCGGTCACCGCCGCGTGATGCGCGTCGGATCCCTTGCCACCATGGTTGCCGTCTTCGATGTACTTCTTGGCGTTGTCCCATGCGCCGCCGCCGGCGGTCATGGAAATCGCGACGAACAGTCCGGTCACGATCACGCCCAGGAGCATTGCGCCCAGTGACGAGAAGGCTGCCGACTTGCCAGCGATCAACAGGATGACCAAGAACAGGACGATCGGCGACAGGACCGGGAGCATCGAGGGGATGATCATCTCCTTGATCGCCGCGCGCGTCAGCAGGTCGACACACTTGCCATATTCCGGCTTGCCCGTGCCTTCCATGATGCCCGGGATTTCCTTGAACTGACGCCGGACTTCGACCACGACCGAACCGGCCGCGCGGCCAACCGCCGTCATGCCCATGGCACCGAACAGGAACGGCAGCATGCCGCCCACGAACAGGCCCACGACCACGTAGGGATTGGTCAGCGAGAAGTCGAGCACAACACCCGCGAAATACGGATGCTCAGCCGACGTGGAGATGAAGAACTCCAAATCCGAGGTGTAGGCCGCGAACAGCACCAGAGCGCCGAGACCGGCGGAGCCGATCGCATAACCCTTGGTCACCGCCTTGGTCGTGTTGCCGACCGCGTCGAGCGCATCCGTCGTCTTGCGGACATTCTCGTCAAGCTCGGCCATCTCGGCAATGCCGCCTGCGTTGTCCGTCACCGGACCGTAGGCGTCGAGTGCGACAACCATGCCGGCTAGAGCCAGCATCGCCGTCACCGCAATGGCAATGCCCAGGAGGCCCGCCAGCGAGAACGAGACGATGATCGCGGCGCAGATGATGAGCGCCGGGACCGCGGTGGCCTCCATCGAGATCGCCAGACCCTGGATCACGTTGGTGCCGTGACCCGTGGTCGATGCCTGAGCAATCGAACGCACGGGGCGATACTCGGTGCTCGTGTAGTACTCGGTCACCCAGATCAGCAGGCCGGTCACAACCAGCCCAACCACGGCGCACAGGAAGATGTCCATGCCCGAGAAAGATCCCTTGGGAACGTCGACCTGCGCATCGAAGCCGATCACCCATTCGGTGACGATCGCCACGCCGATGAGCGAGAGAACCGCAGACGCTACGAAGCCCTTGTAGAGCGCACCCATGATGTTCTGGCTCTTGCCAAGGCGGGTGAAGAACGTGCCGATGATCGACGCGATGATGCAGACACCGCCAATTGCGAGCGGATAGACCATCATCGAGTTCAGCAACGGATCGCCGGCCAGGAAGATCGAGATCAGCACCATGGTCGCCACGATCGAGACCGCATAGGTCTCGAACAGATCGGCGGCCATGCCGGCACAGTCACCAACATTGTCGCCGACATTGTCAGCGATCACAGCCGGGTTGCGGGGGTCATCCTCTGGGATACCCACTTCGACCTTGCCGACGAGATCGGCACCGACATCCGCACCCTTGGTGAAGATGCCGCCACCGAGGCGTGCGAAGATCGAAATCAGCGACGCACCAAAGCCGAGCGCAACCAGCGCATCGATCAGATCACGACCGCCCGCTTGCCCCTGCTGCTCCAGCCACACCATGAAGCCGAAATAGCCGGCAACGGCCAACAGGGCGAGCCCCGCGACCAGCATGCCGGTCACCGCACCCGAACGGAACGCCACCGAAAGGCCTTCTGCCAGGCTGCTGCGCGCCGCCTCGGTCGTGCGCACATTTGCGCGGACCGAGATGTTCATGCCGATATAGCCGGTGACACCCGAAAGCACCGCGCCGATTACAAAACCGAGCGCAACAGTCCAACCAAGAAGGAAGAACAGGATTACCGCAATTACGATGCCGACCATGCCGATGGCACGGTACTGGCGGTTGAGATAGGCCGCCGCACCTTCCTGGATGGCAGCTGAAATCTCCTGCATCCGTTCGGTACCCGCGCTGTGCGCGAGGACAGATCGGGATGCCCAGATGCCGTACAGAACGGCCAAACCGCCGCATGCGATGGCGAACCAGACGATGGGAGCCATTGTGAATATCCTTTGGTTTCTAGTTTGTTGGGCCACGTGGGCGATGACGGCGAATGCCGCAGTGCGGAGCCGAATCACCCGGGCCCGTAAAAGCGGCGGGAACATGCCAAAAAGGTGGCTGCATGGCAACCGCGCACGTGCATTAAGACTGAGGCAGTGAACCGAAGGATCAGGCTACGGCCGCCCTGCGATGCCCGCGCAGCCAGAACACTGCAATGACAACCAGCACCAGAAGCGGCGCGGATGCCAGGTTCACGGCGAAGAAACCGAGGGCCTGATAGACCACGCCCGCAGCCAGTGAACACACCGCGACGGTGCCGAACACAAACAGGTCGTTGATGCCCTGCACCTTCGCTTTTTCCGCCGGCGTATAAGTGGTGAGCAGAAGGGTGGTGCCAGCAGTGAACATAAAGTTCCAGCCAAGCCCGACCAGCGCCATGCCGACGCGCAGATGAACCATTGAATCGCCGCTGAAATTCACCGCCAAACAGACCACCGAGATCACGGCGCCGGCGAGAATGATATTCAGGTCGCCATATTTCTTGATCAGCCAGCCGGTGAAGAAGCCCGGCGCGAACATGCCCAGCACATGCCACATGATGACATTGTTGATGTCGAGCTGACCAAACGGATGGGTCGGATGAAGATGCATGAAGATCGGCGTAGACAGCATCACGAAGTTCATGACGCCGTAGCCGATCATCGCGCTCATCACGGCCACAATGAAGGCCGGCTGGGAGGCAATCTCGCGCATTGAGCGCGTGGGACCGCTGCGTTCCTGTTCGCTCGGCGGCGGAATGTCGGTGACGAACAGCAGTACGATCATCAGCGCCTGCAGGACCAGAATAATGGCAAACACGCCGCCATAGAGTATCGGCTGAATAACGTCGTAGCCGACGGAGGACAGGGTGGGCCCGACCAGTCCGGCGAAAACGCCGCCGGCAAGCACCAGGCTGACAGCGCGGGATTTGAAGTGTTCATCCGCCGCATCAACGGCAGCGAATCTGAACTGCTGGTTCGCACCGGCAGAACTGCCGAACAGGGCCGAGCCCAGGCAAAACAGCAGAAAGCTCTGATCCACGAGCGCATAGATCATCAACGCCGCGCCAGTCGATCCGACGACCAGAAATGCAATGAAACCATTGGCCCGCCCGATCTTCTTCATCAACAACGCGGCCGGCACCGTCGACATGGTCATGGCCACGAACTGGAAGGTGATCGGCACCGTCGCCCAGCCCGGATTCGGCGCGATGGTCGCGCCGATGATGGACGAGACGGAGAAGATGAGGATCATCTGTGTCTGGCCAAAGGCCTGACACATCGAGAGAATCGCGACGTTGCGGGAACTACGTTTGAGCATCATGGGGCGAACATCCTGCATGACCTCAGAAAACACAAGTCATTGCTGTGAATAGCAGCCTTGCGTCACCCGTCCTTCTGTTCGATGTCTTTTCGCAGCACGTTTTCGACAAACAGATCGACCACAACATCGGCTCCCAGCTCACGGATCGCGGTACCCCGCATCCGCCGTTTCACGGAATCCAGCGGAATATCGATACCCTTGCGGCGTGCGACCAAACTGTGGAGATCGCGAAGCATGGCGTCGCGCAATCGGAATTTCGCCGCAGACACAACGGACCGCTGTGCTGCCGTGGCAAGTTCGAGCGTCAAGGCGGCGGTATACAGGCCGGCCACCGCGTCACCTTCGAACAGGGTCACGGTGATTGTGTCGAGACGCATATAGTGATGCTCGCGGAACACCAGCTTTTCATCCTTCGGCTTGGCCTCCTCCACCGTCTCAGGCGACTTCCCGCCCAGGAGAAAGAAAGCACCTCCGCCGCCTGCGAGCAGGACAACCACCACAAGAATGAGAATCTTCTTCATGAGTCAGCCCGGCAATACGCGGATATCGCGCACGAGGACATCGTTGACGACGCCGAGCCCCAGCAATCGGATATTTTCCGCACGGATTCGGTTCTTCAGATAGACGGTCTCGATCGATCCGTCTTCGACGCCCGGAAAGGGCCGTGACGTCAGGGCACGGACATAGGATTCGCGAAGCCGCGGCATCAAAGACCGCACAAGTTTGTCTTCGTTGCGTGCCCGGCCGACCTCCAGCGAGAGCATCACAACGATCTTATGTCGCGCGCCCTTTTCCGTCTGGAACGGGATGAACAACGGGGCGAGGTCGATGTAGGTAAGCTCTACAGGCTCGACGACCTCGGGTTCGGGCACCGGCACTTCGACAACGGTCGAAGGATCCTTGGCGATCAGCAATTTGAATGCAGCACCACCGCCGCCGACCAGAACGGCGAGCAGCAAGATCACGAGCAGCTTTTTTTTGCTTTTCTTGGGACTTGTGGACGTGTCGGTGCTTCGTCCCGCACGCATGGCGCGGATCGCGGCCTCGTTTTCAGCGCGGCTCGCCTTCCCCGAAGTGTCGGTATCCGCCAATGCCCACCTTCACTGTGTTCCCGGCCTCGTCGCGCACGGTGACACCCGGCTTACCGGCGGTCACTGGGATCATGCGTCCGATCCGTGTGATTGAAACACCGGTTGTCGGTGCGATCGAGACAACCGTCTCGCGCATCGATACCGGGGCCGTGAAAACGATTTCGTAGTCGTCACCGCCGGTGAGCAGATTAGTTCGCAATGGTTGATTGTCCGTTACCAAGCGTCGGGCCGCGTCAGACAGGGGAACGGACGAAAGATCGATTTCCGCCGAGACGTTCGATGCGGTGCAAATATGGCCAAGGTCTGCCACAAGGCCGTCGGATATGTCCGCCGACGCGGCGGCCGTGCCAACCAATGCCGGGCCCACCGAAACCCGCGGCTCCGGCCGCAGAAAACGGCCCTCAAGAAAGGCGCGATCTTCGTCGCTCTCGACAACCACTGCGCCCATGATTGAGGCCAGTCCAAGCGTCGCATCTCCGATGGTCCCGGAGACGTAAACATCATCCTCGACGCTTGCCGCCGATCTTTTAATCATAGTATTTTCAGTAGTTTGTCCAAATATACTAATACTTAACGATAACGGGCCCGAAGTCCCTGTCGTGTCGCCGCCGAGCAGCGAAACACCATACGTCTCCTGGTCCTCGGCAAGACCGGACGCAAACGACGCAACCCAATCCTCATCGATTGTGTCCGGCAGTTGCAGGGCCAACGTGTAGCAGCGTGCGCGTGCGCCTTTGGCGGCGATATCCGACAGGTTTACGCGCAGTGCGCGACGGGCCACATCGGCGGGTGCAGTCGAGGTTGGAAAATGAATGCCCGCGACGATGGCATCCGCCGATACAACGAGCTCCGTTCCCGGGTCATGGCGCAACCAGGCGGCATCATCCCGCAGCCCGAGAGCGCCCGGCTCACCGTCACTGAGCGGTGCCAAGTAACGTCGGATCAGATCAAATTCGTCAATCCCGCGCGCCATGGTCGGTCCCGTCCTTGACCGCATCGTCCCCGGCCGTATCTTCCTCGGCTGCAGCTTCGACGACATCTTCGGCCGGCGCCTCGTCATCGGATTCGTCCGCGACCGCAGCCGGCTTGCGCTTGGTGGTCTCGGCATTGCGTACAACGCGCGCCAGCCGGTCAAGCACGGCGTTCACCAGGCCGGGTTCCTTGCCCTCAAAGAACGCATCGGTCAGCCGGACATATTCGCTGATCGCGACCCGTGCCGGAATATCGTCTCGCGATCGAAGTTCGTAGGCCCCAGCACCCAGAATTGCGCGTAGCAGCGGCTCCAGCCGCTCCATCGTATTGGCACCATCGAGGCAGCCATCGAGCGCCGCGTTCAAATCTGTGCGGTCCCGTGCCACGCCGTTCACCAAATCCGCAAACAACGCCTTGTCCGCGTCGCGTGGATCCGCCAAACCCTCATCGCTGTCCGCCGATGTCGGCGCATCTGTGCGGTGTTCGATGAATTCCATGACCGTGGATTCGGCAGTGCCGCCGCGTATGTCCATCTGGTAGAGCGCCTGCACGGCCAGCAACCGCGCCGCGCCGCGCGCCGACGCGCCTGATTTGCGCCCTGCAGAGGCGGTCGCCTCGCTATCACCAGCCATCAGCGGGGGAACATTCGAAATGAGCTCTTGAATGCGACCATCTGCAGGCAGGCATTCGCCGCATCGGCGCCCTTATTGCCCTGATCAACGGACGCTCGTGCCATCGCCTGATCTTTGTTCTCCGTGGTCAGGACCCCAAAACCCAGCGCCAGACAATGCTTGATTGCCAGGTCTTGCAAACCACGCGCTGTTTCCTGGCACACATAGTCATAATGGGTTGTCTCGCCGCGGATCACGCAGCCCAGCGCCACGTAACCGTCGAACCGCCGGCGACCGCCCGAAAACTCAGGCGACCGCATGGCTGTCGCGATCGCGGCGGGAATCTCAAACGCGCCCGGAATTTCGTAGACCTCGTGGGACGCACCCTCTTCATCGAGCACGGCGAGTGCGCCCGTCAGCAGATGGTCGGCGATCTCCTCATAGTATTTCGAGACCGCAATCATGATGTGGGGTTTGTCGGACATCGCCTTCTTTCTCAATCGCCGGATACGGTATCGGTCACCGGACGGGTCTCGATCAACCTGAGGCCGAAGCCTTCGAGGCCCACGATCGAGCGCTGTGAATTCGACAACAGAATGATATCACGGACCCCCAGATCGACGAGGATCTGGGCACCAACACCATAGTTGCGCAGTTCGTTGACGGGCGTTCTCGGCGCACTGCTGAACTGACGAATGCGATCGGACAAAGATGTCGGCGAGGTATCCCGGATCAGGACGATCACCCCGGCACCCGCTTCACCGATAAGCTCCATCGACCGCTGGAGAATTCCGGAGTCAGGGGCATCGATACTGCCCATCGCATCGGCGCCGATGGAGAATGAGTGCATGCGCACGAGCACCGGCTTGTCGGGATCGATCTCCCCTTTCACGATCGCCAGATGCTCGGCGTATTCCACCGTGTTGCGATAGACGTGCCACTTGAAATGACCGCCGAAGCGCGAGTGGAAATCATGCTCCATCAACTGCTCGACGATCCGGTCATTGCGTCGGCGATAGGCGATCAGATCGGCAATCGCACCGATCTTGAGGCCGTGAAACTGGGCAAACCCGATCAGGTCCGGCAACCGCGACATCGTACCGTCGTCATTCATGATCTCGCAGATCACGGCTGAGGGGTTGAGCCCGGCAAGTCGTGCAATGTCGACGCCGGCTTCCGTATGGCCGGCGCGCACGAGCACGCCGCCATCACGCGCCGCCAGCGGAAACACGTGGCCCGGCGTGATGATATCGGCCTCCGTCGAGCGCGGGTCGATCGCCACCGTAACCGTTCGCGCCCGGTCGGGTGCAGAAATACCCGTGGTCACCCCCTCCGCCGCCTCGATGGAGACCGTGAAGTTCGTCGCCAGACGCTGACCTTGGGTCTGGGGCATCATCGGCAAGCCGAGCTGCTGGGTTCGCTCACGGGTCAGGGTCAGGCAAATCAGGCCCCGTCCGTGCGTTGCCATGAAATTGATCGCGTCCGGCGTCGCCATCTGAGCCGGGATAACGAGGTCGCCTTCGTTTTCGCGATCCTCGTCATCAATGAGAATAAACATCTTGCCGTTGCGGGCATCCTCGATGATGTCCTCGATCGGCGACAAGATTTGTTCATCGTCCACGGCGCGCTGTCCATCCTGCTTGGAGGCACTGCGCAAGCCCTCGGTTTTATCTGTCACGTTCAATCCCGTTCCAAAAGACGCGCGACATAGCGCGCGATAACATCCGCTTCGATATTCACTTCCGTTCCGACAACGATGTCGGCCAGGGACGTGTTGTCCCATGTATGGGGGATAATGTTCACCCCGAACACCGCGTCGTCCACTTCATTCACAGTCAGTGAGACACCATCGACCGTGATCGAGCCCTTTGACGCAACATAGTGCTTCAACGCATCGGGCACCTTGATGCTGACCCGGTGATTGTCGCCTTCCCGTTCGATGGCGACCGCCTGACCCACACCATCAACATGGCCAAGCACCAAATGCCCACCCAACTCATCAGCGGCCCGCAGGGCACGCTCAAGGTTGATCCGCGTGCCGACACCCCAGCCGCCGCTTGTCGTCTTGTCGAGTGTTTCTCCTGATACGTCGGCAGAGAAACTCGATGCGGTCTTTTCAACCACGGTAAGGCAAGCGCCGTTGCATGCGATCGAAGCGCCGATATCGATACCCGACGTGTCATATGCGGTCTCGATGGTCAGTCGACGACCCACGTCTTGGGTTTGGATCCCGGCGATCCTTCCCACATCTGTGACAATTCCTGTGAACATCGCGCTTGGTTACGGCACGCGGGCGAAAATTTCCAGCGTATCGTCACCGACCGGCGTTAGAGATATCGGTTTGAAGGTCGGCATTTCGGACACATCGCCCACGCCGAGGTCACCGAACGGCGGCAATCCGTCGCCACCAATCAGGGATGGCGCGCGAAACCAGAGAAGGCGATCCACGAGGCCCGCACGCAGCAATCCGGTCGACAGTCGCGCGCCCCCCTCGACCATCAGGCGCGTGACCCCCATCGCGCCAAGCGCCCGAAGAGCGGCACCCGGCTCGGGCTGCCCGTCGACGACATCCTCGATGGGTACGACCATGACACCCGCCCCTTCCAGGGCGTTCCGCCGTTCCTTGTCGATCTTGGCCGCCGACAGCACCCACGTTTGAACTTCGGCCGCCGTCCGCACGAGTTCCGACTCCAGCGATATCCGCAGATGGGAATCGAACACCACACGCACCGGCGAACGCCCTTCCATACCGGGCAATCTGCATGTCAGGCTCGGGTCATCGGCTTGCGCAGTCCCGATACCCACGGCGATGGCGTCATGCTGCGCACGCAGAAGATGCGCATGGCGCCGTGCCGCAGCCCCGGTGATCCACTGAGACGCCCCGGTACGGGTCGCGATCCGTCCGTCCGATGTCGTCGCCGTCTTCAACGCAACCATCGGCCGACCCTCTCTGACGCGGGTCAGGAAACCGACGTTGATATCCTCGGCTGCCTCGCGGCAAACATCGGTATCGACCTCGATGCCCGCTTTACGCAGGCGCACGATGCCCCTTCCGGCAACGCGTGCATCAGGGTCTCCACACGCAACGACCACCCGCGCCACCCGCGCAGCAATCAATGCATCCGCACAGGGCGGGGTGCGCCCCAGATGACTGCATGGTTCCAGCGTCACATAGGCCGTCGCCCCGACCAACGCCGCAGCACCGAAGCGCGCCCGCGCCTGGTCGAGCGCCACAGTCTCCGAATGCGGACGGCCGCCGGGCTGGGTCCAGCCGCGCCCCAGCACACGTCGTTCGGGACCGCCTGACACGATGACGCAGCCGACTGCCGGGTTGGGCCAGGCATTCCCCAACGCGCGCCGCGCAAGCCGCAGCGCTGTTTCCATGAAATCCTGATCGGTGTGCATGAGACTAAGGTTGAGCGAATGCCGCCCGCGATCAATCGTTTTCGATCGGTTCGCCGTCAGCTGACAAATGCTCGTTCCCGATAAAATCTTCGAAATCGCGAACTTCGCGGAAGTTTTTGTAGACCGAGGCAAATCGCACATAGGCGATGGAATCGAGATTTGCCAACGCGTCCATCACCGCTTCTCCGATGGCATCGGAGGGAATGTCCGTCTCACCCGAAGATTCGAGCCGCCGGACAATGCCACTGATGACGCGTTCCACGCGATCGGCATCCACCGGCCGCTTGCGCAGCGATATGCGCATTGAGCTTTCCAGCTTGTCGCGATCAAAGGGTACCCTCTGACCATTCTTCTTGATCACGGTCAGGTCACGCAGATGGACCCGCTCGAATGTGGTCCAGCGCGCGCCACAATCGGGGCATGCGCGTCGGCGACGGATCGCGGTGTTGTCCTCGGTTGGACGCGAATCCTTCACATGTGTGTCGGAGTGTGCACAGAACGGGCAGCGCATTGCGTTTCCTCTCGCGTCTCTATTCTTGTTGTATCGATTTGATCAGCCGGCCGGATAGATCGGGAACCGGCCGCATAGTTCTTCTACGCGTCGACGGACCGATTCCTCGACCTGCGCATCACCATCCGGGTTGCCACTCAAACTGTCGAGCACCTCCACGATCAGCTCGCCGACCTGGCGGAACTCCGCCGGGCCGAAGCCACGCGTGGTGCCGGCCGGGGTGCCGAGCCGAATGCCCGACGTGACCATCGGTTTCTCCGGGTCGAAAGGAATGCCGTTCTTGTTGCAGGTCAGACTGGCCCGCTCGAGTGCGACCTCGGTGACATTTCCGGTCAGCGATTTCGGCCGCAGGTCCACCAGCATCAGATGCGTATCGGTGCCGCCCGAGACGATATCAACCCCGCCCTCGACCAAAGTCGCCGCCAGCGTGTGCGCATTCTCTACAACCCGTTGCGCGTAGGTCTTGAACGAAGGCTGCAACGCCTCGCCGAACGCCACCGCCTTGGCCGCGATCACATGCATCAACGGCCCGCCCTGCAAGCCCGGAAAGACCGCTGAATTGATCTTCTTACCGAGATCCGCGTCATCCGCCAGAATCATGCCACCGCGCGGACCGCGGAGCGTCTTGTGGGTCGTGGTCGTGACGATGTGCGCGTGCGGGAACGGGCTCGGATGGGCGCCACCGGCAACCAGCCCGGCGAAATGCGCCATGTCCACCATCAGGTAGGCCCCCACCGCGTCGGCGATCTCACGGAATTTCGCGAAATCGATCACCCGCGGATAGGCCGAACCGCCGGCGACGATCAGTGTCGGCTTGTGTTCACGGGCCAGCGCCTCGACCTCTTCCATGTCGATCCGCGCATCATCTCGGCGTACGCCATACTGGATGGCGTTGAACCATTTGCCCGAGAGATTTGGTGCCGCGCCGTGGGTCAGATGGCCACCGGCCGCCAACGACATGCCGAGCACGGTGTCACCCGGCTTGCACAACGCCAAAAAGACCGCCTGGTTCGCCTGGGCGCCCGAATGGGGCTGCACATTCGCGAACGAGCAACCAAACAGCCGCGTCGCGCGTTCGATTGCCAACTCTTCGGCAACATCGACGAATTCACAGCCGCCGTAGTAGCGGCGCCCGGGATAACCCTCCGCGTATTTGTTGGTCAGCACCGAGCCCATCGCCTCGATGACGGCACGCGAGACAATATTCTCGGATGCAATCAGCTCGACCTGGGATTGTTGGCGTCCCAGTTCACGCTGCATCGCGTCGAAGATGTCCGGATCGGCCTCGGCAAGTCCGCGGTCGAAAAATCCATCCGTCACATTGCCCGTGTCCGGGGTTTCACTCGTCATCGACATACTCGTTCCTCTGCCACTCGTTCATCTACGTATACGTCGTACGCCGCGCCCCGCCGCTCGACACCAAACCGTATCTGCTAGCCCAGTTTTCCAACCCGCCGATCATGCCGTTCACCGCCGGGGTACTGCGCATCCAGAAAAGCGCGCAGACAGTCCCGCGCGACCTCGTGCCCAAGCACGCGGGCGCCCAGAGCCAGGACATTTGCATCATTGTGTTCTCGCGCCAGGCGCGCAGTCGTCGCGTCATGGCAGAGTGCCGCGCGCACACCGGCAATTCGGTTGGCGGCAATGGATATACCGATGCCGGTGCCGCAGATGATGACGCCCTGGTTCGCCTCGCCCGCCGCGACCGCTTCGCCGACCGCTTTCCCGAAATCGGGATAGTCGACGGAGGCATCACTGTCGGTGCCAAGATCAAGGACGGTCACGCCGCGTTCCAGAAGGTCTGCCTTGAGATCTTCCTTCAGGGCGTATCCCGCGTGGTCGGCCGCGATTGCGATCGTGCCTTCGCTCATGCATCAAGTCCGTTTGAACGTCGCTGAAGTTGGGATATCAGAACGCGCTCGAATTACCACATCTCGTCATTCGCCGCCAGCGATACACAAGCTGTCGCGGTGAAATGGTGTGGACAATGACCGATTTTATTCTTCTGCATTGCAGCATTTTGTTGCTAGTGCAGGCGAAATCTTTGACACAAAAAGTGGGGCTTCGTTAACGAACTCAAAGTCGGAGTTTAGTCCAGTTCCATCTGATCATTTCGCTATTGCCGAAAAGTACTGACGATTATTCGAAAGGCGTATTGACTGGCTTGGGACTGCGTGCGATCACGATTGCCAACTGCGCGCCGTAGCAGTCGCGGGACCCGGGGGGAAAATGACCGATAACAATCCTGACAACTTGTCTCGCGATCACCTTCTGCGGATGACCACGCAAGTCGTGTCCGCATATGTCGGCAACAACCCAATTCAGGAAACCCAGATTTCAGATGTGATCCAATCGGTCTACGGCAGCCTCGAAGGTCTCGGCGGCGACGCAGCCAGCGCTCAGACAAAACAAAAACCTGCCGTCCCCGTTAAGCGCTCGATCACCCCCGACCACATTATTTGCCTGGAAGACGGCAAGAAGCTGAAGATGCTCAAACGCTATCTTCGCACCGCCTACAATCTGACGCCGGAAGAGTACCGGGCCAAATGGGGCCTCGCGGCGGACTACCCGATGGTGGCACCAAACTACGCCAAACAGCGTTCGGCATTCGCCAAGCAGATTGGCCTCGGCAAGCGCGCGCGCTAGCGGCGCGGCCCATCAGAAAACCTGATCAGGCGAACACGCCCCGGCGATCCAGCGACGGCGGCTGACGTTTGTCCAACATATAGCGCAGCTTCGCCATCGCGGTGCGACGCAACGCTTCCTCGCCGGCGTTCACCGGCCCGACAATCGATACCTCGAGCCCGGAATCAGGATCGATCGCACAGACTTTCACGGCGTTCCCCATGGCGGAAAACTCGAAAATCACATTGCCCAGCCCCAAATTTCGAGACTTCGGTTGAGGTTTTCCGGCCATTCGCTTGCTCTCCTCACTCATGGTCAGCGCCAAAGCACCGTCGTATGATCGCCTCGACACAATTCTCGTAAAGGCGGTAGACCATGAAACCCGGCAAACACAAATTTAACGTTAAGCATGCGCGCGACGCCGAATGGAAAACCGGGCTGCGTAGCGACTTTGAGTACAGCGATCTGGGCATCCGAAACGCGACGAACGGCGATTTCAGCGCCCACGTCATTCGCATTGCCGACGCATCGGCCGATCATCACACCGGCAAGCATGCCCACATGACGGAATTCCAAATGATCTACGTGCTCCAGGGCGAGGCACGATTCTGGTTCGAGGGTGAAGGCGAGGTAAGCGTCTCCAAGGGAGATTGTTTCTATCAGCCCGACGGTCTGCCCCATGATGCTCTGTGGATGTCGGAAGACTGCGAGCTGCTGGAAATCACATCACCGGGCGACTTCGAAACCGTCAGGGACTGAGGCGCTGCGCCTCATATTTTGAGACAACAAATCGATCACATGAATATTGCGGCGCACCGCTGACTACATGGCGCCCGCACAATAGGAGTTGAAGTCATGAGTCTCGCGTCAGACAACGCAAAACCGACACGCGCCAGCGGCGACAAGCCGCGTTTTCAGTGGGATGATGCGTTGCTCCTCGACGATGTGCTCAGCGAAGACGAGCGGATGGTGCGCGACATGGCTCGGGCCTATAGCCAGGAAAAGCTGTTGCCGCGGATCATTGAGGCCAACCGCAACGAGACCTTCGACCGCGACATCATGAACGAATTCGGCGCGCTCGGCATGCTGGGCTCCACCCTGCCCGAAAAGTATGGCTGCGCGGGTGTGAACCATGTCTGCTACGGGCTGATTGCGCGCGAGGTCGAGCGGGTCGATTCCGCTTATCGCTCCGCACTTTCGGTGCAGTCGTCTCTGGTCATGTGGCCGATCTACACATTTGGTTCGGAAGACCAGCGTATGAAATATCTCCCGAAGCTGGCGACCGGTGAATGGGTCGGCGCGTTCGGACTGACGGAGCCCGACCATGGTTCCGATCCCGGCGGCATGGTCACGCGGGCCAAATCCGTGGATGGCGGCTATTCGGTGTCGGGCGCGAAGATGTGGATATCCAACGCGCCGATCGCCGACGTGTTCGTGGTCTGGGCAAAGGACGACGAGGATGTGATTCGCGGCTTCATCCTGGAACGCGGCATGAAGGGACTCTCCACACCCAAGATCGAGGGGAAATTCTCCCTTCGCGCGTCGGCCACCGGCGAAGTCGTCATGGATGAGGTCTTCGTGCCGGAAGAGAACAAGTTGCCCGAAGCCCGCGGCCTCGGCGGCCCGTTCGGCTGCCTCAACAAGGCGCGCTACGGCATCTCCTGGGGTGCCATGGGTGCCGCCGAAGCCTGTTGGCACGCAGCACGCGACTACACACTCGAGCGCAAGCAGTTCGGGCGCCCGTTGGCGGCGAACCAGCTCATCCAGAAGAAGCTCGCGGACATGCAGACCGAGATCACATTGGGCCTGCACGGAAGCCTGCGCCTCGGCCGCCTGATCGACGAAGACAAGTCTGCGCCGGAGATGATTTCACTGATGAAGCGCAACAATGCCGGCAAGGCGCTGGATATCGCCCGGGTCGCACGCGACATGCATGGCGGCAACGGCATTTCCGACGAGTATCACGTCATCCGGCATGTGATGAATCTTGAATCCGTGAACACCTATGAAGGCACCCACGATATTCACGCCCTGATCCTCGGGCGGGCACAGACGGGGCTGCAGGCGTTTACCGGAGCCTGACCCGGAGACGGCCCAGGCTTTTCAGCAGCTTTCGGTGTCGGCGTCCGGCATGAAATTCACACAGAAACGCCGGGCGTCTTCACAGGTGAGTTCCGCCTGCTTGAGGCCGCACATCATGTTCCCCGTCTCCGTCGTGCCTTCGAGATGGCCGCAGGTCTGACAAATTCCCAGATCCTGCCCGCCGCACCGTGACTGCATATCCGCACATAACCGTGTCAGGCCGGCGGCCATCGTGTCCACCGTCTCCGGCGAAAGATTGGATATCGCCTTGTCGAGGCAGTTGAGCGGGTCTTCCGACAGCAAATTCGCGCCGAGATCCGTCAGTTCGATATGGCGCACACGGCGATCGTCGGGATCGGGAACACGGCTGAGATAGCCTTTTTTCTCGAGTGCATTCAGCGTCTGACTCGCCGTTCCCTTCGTTGTCCCGAGAAAGGATGCCAATGCGCCGGGGGTCCGCGAAAAGCGATTCGCCTGCCCGATAAACCGCAAACAGTCCCACTGGGCGGGGTTCAAGCCATGACAATACTGCAACCCACGTGACATCCTGCCAAGACGGTCCAGGAGCCGCGAAAGCTCATCTTTATCAATGTTATCAGTGGCTTGCGCGCACATATTTACCTGTTCTCATTACGCGGTAATCGGCCCGAATTCGGTGCAACCTTATATCAACTGGATAATATCGAGTCGATATCATCTTGTAACCGTAGTGGATCGTGCGTATATTTTATTCGTATCGAGTCGAAACCAATAGAATTGTTGATCCTTGCGGGATATAGCCCCCCGCGCCGAGTTGTCAAAGGACTGAAATATTATGGCTGCATTCGCATCACAGGCAATCGAACGTGGAAACCGACGCTACGCCAACGCCGTCATGCAGGCCCCCATACTGGAACGGGAGCACGAGTTTGACCTGGCCCGCCGCTGGCGCGAGGAGAAGGACGAGTCCGCACTCCACGAATTGATCGAGGCCTATGCGCGGTTTGTGCTGCGGATCGCCTGGAAGTTTCGCGGCTATGGTTTGCCGGTCGGCGACCTCGTGCAGGAAGGCAATATCGGCCTGATGGAAGCCGCGCAGCGGTTTGACCCGTCCCACAACGCCCGGTTCTCGACCTATGCATCCTGGTGGTGCATGGCCGCCATCCAGGACCATATCCTGCGCAACACGTCGATCGTGCGCGTCGCGACGACACCGGCCCAGCGCCGCCTGTTCTTCAATCTGCGCAAGGTCCGCGCCCAGCTCGCCACCGGCCCCGACGGCACGCTGACCGACGAGGACCGCGAGCGCGTGGCGGAACGGCTGCAGGTAAAAACACGCGACGTTGTGCGCATGGAAGCCCATCTGGGTGGCCCCGACAACTCGCTGAATGCGAGTTATGGCGACGAGGATGACTTCGAATTCCAGGACATGCTGGAAGACGGCGGCCCCAACCCGGAAGACATCACGGCCTGGCATCACGATGGCGAAGTCCGCACGGCCTGGCTCGAGGATGCCCTGGACACACTGGGTGACCGCGAACGTCAGATCATCGTTCGCAGGTTCCTGCAGGAAAAGAAGAACACCCTGTCGGAGATCGGCGAAAGCTTCGGCGTCAGCAAGGAGCGCATCCGCCAGATCGAGGCCAAGGCCCTCGGCAAACTCAAGCATGTGTTGGCCGAACATGGCGAGGATGCAACGGCGCTGCTGTCCAACGATTTGCAGGCCTGACGCGACCGATAAAACCGGCAACATCCGGATAAGAAAAAGGGCGGCTGCACATGCAGCCGCCCTTTCTTGTTGTCTAAGGAATGTCGGCTTGCGTCTAGGCCGCCGTCTCGACCCGGGAGAACTCCGCAACACGCGGGCCAAAACCCAGCTGCTGGAGCCAGAACCGCTCCACGTCCCGCAGGCTTTCGTTTGCCGCTCCGAGCTTGTCTTCGTCGATCGAGTCCGCCACCGCTTCCACATGACGCTCGAACATCTGTTCGAGCAGACGGCTGAGCTCGAGGCCCTTCTCCGTCAATTTCACGCGCACGGAGCGTCGGTCATGGGACGAGCGTTCCTGATGAAGATAACCATGCTCGGTCATCTTCTTGACGTTGTAGGACACGTTAGAACCCAGATAATAGCCGCGCAGGGTCAGCTCCCCGACGGTCATCTCGTCGCCACCGATGTTGTAGAGGATCAGGGCCTGCACGTTGTTGATGTCGCGAATATCGTGACCTTCGAGCTCAGACTTGATCACCTCAAGAAATTGACGGTGCATCCGTTCGAGCAGGACGATCGTCGCTAGATATGTCTGTTTCATTGCCTGCGTCTCCCACGTTCCGAGCTCAAATTTCGAGCCTTCAGGATCGCAGGCACAGGTTAAGGATGGCTTAAACCGCGCGTGGCCCCTGAATCCTTCATGAAACAAAGGCAATCGCCGTGGATCGGAGCTGAATTCCGCGCAATTCCGACTGAAAAGTCCGCTATTCGGCAGCCTGAACCTCGTCGAAATCGGGAATATCGAGCTCCGGCAGCACCTTCTCCATGAAGATTTCAAGCTCCTCGATCACCCTCTCCTTCGGGCACATCGCATAGTGCCAGATGAGGCAGATATACTCCGACGGGATACGCTCATAGGTGTGCTTCCACTCGGCGATCGTGTCCTCCACCGATCCGCCGATGAAGATACCCGTATCGACCATCCGATCGACCATGGCCTCGTCGCTGTCGACACCGTCGACCAGGAACGGGAAGAAGGAACCGTAGATGTTCTTGTAGAACTCGGCGTCGTAGGCCGCGAGCTGCTCGCGAAAATGCGCCTTGTCGCGTGAGAAATGCGGCCAACGGACAATTGTCTGGTTCGCGCCAAACTGCAGATCGCGACCGGTCTTGAGGCCCTCATCCACATAGACTTTGGCGAGTTCGACCAGGTGGTCGAGCGGGGTGAAATACACCGGCGAGAAACCGTTGCGCGAACAGAAGCGGATCGATTCCGGACTGGAACTGACGGCGACAAACACGGGCGGATGCGGGTCCTGGTAGGGCTGCGGGACAACGGAAACACGCCGAACGGTCGTGCCGTCCGCGTCGATTTCGCCCGGCGCGCCCATGCGTTGTGCGACCGGTGCTGCGGGAAAATTTTCGACCCCGGTGTCGAAGGGATAAGGCGCCTGGTAATATTTGCCGTCGAACGCGACGGTCTCGTTCTTCCAGCAATCGACAACCTGCAGCACCCGCTCCTCGAACAGTTCGCGGTTGCGTTCATCGACTTCGCTGCCATCGGACGCCGTCGCCTGGGCGTCCACAGACTGGCCCAGAATATGCGCCCACCGGGCCTGATAGCCGCGCGCGAACCCGGCGAAATACTTACCCTGGGTCACGTGATCCATGACCGCCATTTCCTCCGCCATGCGGATCGGATCCCGCGTCGCCGCGACATATCCGATCGTCCCAACGCGGGCATTCTTCACATGCTGGGACCACATGGCATTGACGATCCCCGGACTGGGCGCCAGCTCGTAGCCTTCGGAATGCAGGTGATGTTCGATGGTGCTGACGCCCCAGACGCCAAGTTCATCGGCCGCTTTGACGATGTCGACCATCTCGTGCAGCACAGTGTTGTAGATCTCGGAATTTCGCCCGATCGGCCGCTTGGCGGCGCGGTCCGCCTCACCCGTGGCCGGCAACACCGGATACATGTTCACAATGACTTTCGGCTTCGCCATGTTCTGCCCCCAAATCTTGTTGCGCTCACCCGAGCGCGGGTTACTCCTGAAAACCACATAAATCCCTTCCAAAACTATAGGCGCAGATAGCTCGCCAGGGAAAGTGTGCGGGGCTTGGTCCTGCGGCCGGTTGCGGCTATGTTTCCGGCCCTTTCAGACATTGCTCAGGAGCGGTCATGGCCCGCGGCCCCTCGACACCGGTTGGTGTCTTCCCGCAGACACGCATGCGTCGAAACCGACGCTGGGATTGGACGCGCCGTATGGTGCGCGAAAATCACCTGTCCCCGGATGACTTCATCTGGCCCATCTTCGTGTGTGACGGCAAGGACCGGACCGAAGAGATCCCGACCATGCCGGGCGTCATCCGCTATTCACCCGATCGCCTGCCGGCCGCCGTCGGCGAGGCCAAGGCGCTGGGCATTCCGTCCGTCGCGCTGTTTCCCGCGACGCCGGCCGAGCTGAAGACGCCCGACGGCGCGGAGGCATGGAACCCTGACAATCTCATGTGCCAGGCGATCCGGGCGATCAAGGACGCGCACCCGGATATCGGCGTCATGTGCGATGTCGCGCTGGACCCGTTCAACTCGGACGGCCATGACGGGATTGTACGCGACGGCCATGTGGTCAATGACGAGACCATCGAGGCGCTGTGCCGCCAGGCGTTGGTCCAGGTGGAAGCCGGCTGCGACATCATCGCGCCATCGGACATGATGGATGGGCGCATCGGCGCGCTGCGCAAGGCGCTCGACGCGGGCGGATATGACCGCGTGCTGCTGATGTCCTACGCAGCGAAGTTCTCATCGGGTTTCTACGGCCCGTTCCGCGACGCGATCGACAGCGCCGGGTTCCTGAAGGGCGAGAGCAAGGATACCTACCAGATGGATCCGGCCAACAGCGACGAGGCGCTGCGCGAAGTTGCGCTCGATATCGACGAAGGCGCCGACATGATCATGGTGAAACCCGGCCTTCCCTATCTCGATATCATCCAGCGGGTGAAGTCGCAGTTCGGCATCCCGACCTTCGCCTACAATGTCAGCGGCGAGTACGCGATGCTGCGCTTCGCAGCCGACAACGGCGCTCTCGACTATGAACGGGTGATGATGGAAACCCTGATGGCGTTCAAGCGCGCGGGTTGCAGCGGCGTGCTGACCTATTTCGCGATCGATGCCGCGCGGCTCCTCAATGACCACTGACGACGAAGCGCCGGCATCAACCGAGGCGCCCGAACCCCTGATCGTCCGGTACAACCGCCAGGTACATTCCTGGCGGTTGCTCGCGATCCTGGCCCTGGCGGCCATGTGCCTGATCATCCCGTTCGCGGCGGAGGGACCGATCGAGGATTCCTGGCGATTTGCCGGCGTGTTGATTGCCGCGGCGCTGATCTGGGCGGTCGTCACTGTCTTTCGGTTGCGCGACCGCAGCCCCCAGGTGCTGATCGATGAGAATGGCGTCTTCTTCCGCGAATGGCTGGTCGGCACGATTCCCTGGGAGAATATTCAGTTCATTGCCCACTCAAGCCAGGTGCGCCGTGGCATCGTCGCCTCGATCACCCGCACCCGCAAAAAGCCCTACCTGATGTTCAAGTTCATCGAACTGCCCAAGGTGCGCCCCACGGCCCCGATACCGTTCAAGTGGTTGCAGTTCGTGCGTGCGGAATTCGCGATCCAGGAACCGATCCTGCAACAGTACGGCCTCGATACCCCCGTGAATGACATCCTGGCCTCAATCCAGCAGCACATCGCGCACTGGCAAACAGAACACGACATCCTTGAAGACGAACAACCCGGTCAAGAAAAGCCAGGACAAATCCCGCCCGAGACGGATGGTTAGTCGTCTCATCAATTTCACGTGATTTCTGCGTAAATTTCTCAATTCACGCATCTATCTTGTCATTAGTGGCCCTGCGCTCTAACTAACCATCAGGTTGTCATTTTGACTGCGCAAATATGCGACGCGGTGGTCGATACCCGGCCGCCGGTGGGGATCAAGAACGAGGAGAGACCAACATGACGGTACAGATCGGAAATACTGCGCCCGACTTCGAGGCACAGACGACACAAGGCACGATCAATTTTCACGATTGGCTGGGCGACAGCTGGGGCGTGTTGTTTTCGCATCCCAAGGATTTCACCCCGGTTTGCACGACCGAACTCGGCTACATGGCGAAGCTCAAGCCCGAGTTCGACAAGCGCGACGTCAAGATCATCGGCCTGAGTGTCGACCCGGTGGACAACCATGAAAAATGGCTCGCCGACATCGAAGAAACCCAGGGCGCCAAGGTCACCTACCCGCTGATCGGCGACAGTGAGCTTACGGTAGCAAAAGCCTACGGCATGCTGCCCGCGACCGAGGAAGGCACCTCCGAAGGCCGCACCGCGGCCACGAACGCGACCGTCCGCAACGTCTACATCATCGGACCCGACAAGCAGGTCAAACTGATGATCTCCTATCCGATGAGCACGGGTCGTAACTTCGACGAGATCCTGCGGGTCATCGATTCGCTGCAGCTCACCGCCAATCACAAGGTGGCAACGCCGGTAAATTGGAAAAATGGCGAAGACGTCATCATCCTGCCGGCCGTGTCCGACGAAGACGCCAAGGCCGCCTACCCGGACGGCTGGAACGCGCCGCGCCCGTATCTGCGGATCGTCCCGCAACCGAAGTAGCCCATTCCGGGTTTGAATTCAGGGGCGTCCCCGGTCGGGGCGCCCTTTTTCTTTGCGCGGGCTCTATTGGTGGGCAGCGCAACCACCGGCGTCAGCGAAGAATCCCAGCGCGGCCTTGTCATGCCAGCGACCATCCTTGCCGTGAAATCCGACATGCCCCCCACCCGACGCCAGCGCGATCGAGACAATTGATGGCGTGGTCATTTCATAGCGCCGGTAAATCTCGGCCGGTATCCACGGGTCGTCGGCCGCGTGAACCAATAGCGTAGGGACGGCGATCTCGCCGAGACGCGGCCCCGCCGCGCAATGTGCGTAATAATCTTCGGCGTCCGCGTACCCGTTGCTCGGTGCCACCACGCCGTCATCGAATTCGCGAATCGACGTGGATCGTTCCAACGCTGCAAGCTGTGCCGGACCGAGGTCAAGCGGCCCGCCACCCCAATCCAGCTTCATCCGGTCCAATAGCCAGCGGTGATAGAGCCTGTTGCGCGGCGCCTCCAGGCGACGCGACACGGCCGACAGGTCCAACGGCGCGGAAACCGAGACAGCAAGTGACACGCATGCATCTGGTCCGGCTTCCGCCAGATATTTGAGCAGAATGTTCCCGCCAAGCGAATATCCGACCGCGAACATCCGGTCCGCGCCATATCCCTGTTCGGCCAGGTACGCGAACACCAGTGCCAAATCCTCGCTCCGCCCGGAGTGATACATCTGGCGGCAGTCCGAACGCGACGGCTGTGCGCCGCGCAGGTTCAAACGCAGCACCCCATATCCCGCTTCCAGAAAATGGCGCGCACTGGCGCGCACATAGGCGCTGTCCTCGCAACCGGTCAGGCCATGCACGAGAACGACCAGCGCGTGTCGATCATCGCGAGCAGCATGCAGCACGCCGTTGAGGCGATCGCCATTGCTCGCCCGAAAGAACACGCGCTCCCCCGGCCATGGATCGAGATCCGCATGGTCACGCATGAACGTATTACGGAGGGTCTGCATATCGCCGCCGAACCAGGGCGTGCGGGCGCGAAATGGAGCGAGACCGGCCAACCGCTCGATCATTTGCGCAAGAACGCCACAACCGGCTCGATCTCTGAAGCTCGCGAAAACGTCGGCGCATGCCCGACACCGGCGATCTCGACCAGGGCCGCCTTCGGACCGCGCTCGGTCATTTGCCGGGCCGTGTCAGCGGGGAGCAGCAAGGACTTGGCACCGCGTACCACGAGCGTGTCGCAGGCGATCGCATCCCACACAGGCCAAAGGTTCGCGTCCGTCGCCGGAGCTGCCTTCATTGGCACGGCGATTGCCGGATCATATGCCAACGCAAACGAACCATCCTCGGCCTTGCGGGCAGAGGTTTCTGCAAGATGCGCCCATTCGCTGTCATCCAGGTCTCCGAATGGTGCCCAGATTTGCCGCAGATAGGCCTCCAGAGCCGTCAGATCGGGAAACTCGGGATCGGTGCCCACATAGTCGCGAATCCACTCCAGCGCAGCTTTCGGAATGAACGGCCCCACATCGTTGACGACCAGCTTGTGAATGGGCGTATTCGGCATCGCAGCAAGGAGCATGCCCATGAGCCCGCCCATCGAGGTTCCGACAAAATCGACGCGGTCCACCCCGAGCCTGGCCACTAGTGCGTTCACGTCGGCAAGATATTGCGGGAAGTCATAACCCGCGGGGTCGGCGAGCCAGCCGCTTCGACCGCGCCCGACGACATCCAGGCAGATCACACGCCGATCAGCAGCCAGGACCTCGGCCAGCCGGTCGAACGACCGCGCCGTCTGGGTCAGCCCATGCACACACAGAACAACAGGCGCATCCGGCTCGCCCCACTCGGTGTAGTGCAGGCGATGGAAGCCCTTTTGGCTTAATCCTCGGAAAGACCGTGACCGCATCTCATCATGCCTCTAACGTCGTGTCCTACTGGGTGTCGAAATGGCGCGCGAACCTAGCGCACGCTCACCCACGTCACCAACAATCAAACGGCCGGCGAGACCTCTCATGGCGACCATTCAAATCGAACCACCAGCACCCGAAGACAAGGCTGCGTGGGCAACTTTGTTTCAGGGATACAGGCGTTTTTACGAAATGCCCGACGATCCGGATGTCATCGAACGCGTCTGGGGCTGGATACATGACCCCGCCCAGCAGACCGAATGCCTTCTCGCGCGCGATGCGAGCGGCCAGCCAATCGGTCTCGCGCATTTCCGCAGCCTCGCCCGACCATTGTCCGGCACCGAGGCCGGCTTCCTCGACGATCTGTTTGTATCGGAAGACGCGCGCGGCAGCGGCGCGGCCGACGCGCTGATCAACGCCATCGCAGAGATCGGTCGCAGCCGGGGCTGGTCCTGGCTACGCTGGTTCACCGCCGAAGACAATTACCGCGGCCGGGGGTTCTATGACCGGGTTGCCCATGTCACGCCCTGGAAGACCTATCAGGTCGATATCTAGGCCACGCCGATGCGGAACATCTACGGGATCGCTGGTGCCGTCGCGGCGCTGATTGCACTGCCGGCCGGGCTGGTGGTGCTGGCCGGCGCAATCGTAGTGCTGATCTTCGCAACCGCCCAAACAGACACGGGCGGCGATGCGCAACTGGCCGGGCTCGACGGGCCTGTGACCATCCTTCGCGACACGCATGCGGTGCCACATATTTTCGCCGACAGCCAGCTCGATGCCTATCGCGCGCTCGGCTTCGTGCACGCACAGGATCGCTTCTTCCAGATGGAGTTCACCCGTCGCACCGCCGCTGGACGGCTGTCGGAGGTCATTGGGCCATTGGGGCTGCCTGGCGACAGGTTCATGCGAACCCTCGGCATCTACAAGCTGGCCGAGGCCTCCGTCGGATCGCTGTCACCGGAAGCCCGCGCTGTGGTCGAGGCCTATTCACAAGGGGTCAATGCCTGGCTCACGAGCCCCGACACCCGCCGCCCCGCCGAGATGATCGTGCTGGGCATCGAACCGGAGCCTTGGCGCCCGGCAGACAGCGCCGCCTGGGTTCGCCTGATGGCGATTCTGCTGGCTGGTGACTGGCGCACCGAAATCCTGAAGGCGCAATTGTCGGGAACGCTCAGCGCCGAGCAAATTCGCGACCTTTGGCCCGACGAGCCCGACAGCAGCCCGACAACATTGGCGATGTCTCCAGAGACGCGTGCGCAACTCACCGACCTGGCCGCCGCGATTCCCGATTTTTTCCCGGCCGCCAGCGCCTCGAACGAATGGGTGGTCGGCGGATCGCGCAGCCAATCGGGCAAGCCCCTCCTGGCCAACGACCCCCATCTTGGCCTGAACGCGCCGGGCATGTGGCACCTCGCCCGGATCGTGGCGCCGGACTTTTCGGCTTCAGGTGCGGCCCTGCCCGGCCAGCCATTTTTCATGATTGGACAGAACAGCCACCTCGCCTGGGGCCTAACGACGACCCATGCGGACACGCAAGACCTGTTTATCGAACGGCTCAACCCCGCCGACCCGAACCGGTACCTGACACCGGGCGGCAGCCTACCGTTCGAGACCCGCGTCGAGACCATTCGGGTTCGCGGCCGGGCCGCACCCGAGCTCCTGACTGTGCGGACCACGCGCCATGGCCCTGTCATCTCGGACATCTCTCCCGGAGCGCGATCGGTTGCGGGAGCGGACACGGTGGTGTCGCTCGCCTTCGCGGCCTTGCGCGAGGATGATGCCACCGCCGACGCAGTCCACGGGATAAATGCTGCACATACGGTGGCCGAATTCCTCGCAGCGATTCGCGGGTTTCATGCGCCGATGCAGAACATCGCCTACGCCCATCGCGACGGGACATTTGGCTTCGTGAGCGCGGGCCGTCTTCCCATTCGACCCGGCGGGCCGGGCAACCGCCCCCACGTCGGCTGGACCGGCGAGCATGACTGGTTAGGCTTCGTCCCGTTCGACGACCTGCCGCAAAGCCAGAATCCGGAATCCGGCATCGTCGTGAATGCGAACAACCGCGTGGCCGCGCGCGACTATCCGCACACGATCGCCAATGACTGGCCGGAGGGTTTCCGCGCACAACGGATCGTCGATCTCCTGGCGCAAACACCCGTTCACACGTCCGACAGTTTCGCCGCAATCCAGAATGATGTCGTGTCCCTGGGTGCGCAGTCCCTCGCACAGGCCATGTTCGACAGCCTGCGCCCGGACGACGCCACAACACCGGCTGTTGCGGCGCTCAAACAATGGGACGGTGCCATGTCGGCCGACCGGCGTGAGCCCCTCGTCTACGCGGCATGGTCCAACGCCTTGCGCGCCCGCCTGATCGACGACGAACTTGGTGAACTGGCAACGGCGTATCGCGGTGTTCCGGTTCGGGCCCTCACGAACATGCTGACGCAACGGCGTAGCTGGTGCGATGACGCCAGGACCCCGAACGCCGAAGCCTGCGAGACGATCGCCGTCAACGCGCTCATCACGGCGTTGGACGATATCGGCGACAAACACGGGACCGACCGGCAGAAGTGGCGCTGGGGAGACGCACACAGAGCCGCCTTCAAACACATCCTGCTGCGGTTTGCCGGCCCCTTTTCCGGCCTGTTCGCACCGCGCGTTTCGACGGGCGGGGGAAATCACACGATCAACCGGGGCACCTATGCTTCGCCGGGAAACGGGCTGTTTCCCCATGTGCACGGTCCCGGCCTGCGCGCGATCTTCGATATGGCCAACCCCGGCGAGGCGCGGTTCATGATCGCGCCGGGCCAGTCGGGGCATATCGCATCACCCCATTTTGGCGACCTGGCGCCGGCATGGCGGGATGGTCGCTACATCGTGTTAAATGGCACGCGCGACGAAGTCCGGCGCGCTGCTACATCCGAGCTCAAGCTGACGCCATGACGGTAACCATCGCAGATATCGAAGCCGCCGCGGATGTGATCGCCGGCGATGTCGTGCGTACGCCAACGGTCGCGGCACCCGGTCTGTCGCGTGAGGCGGGGTGCGAGATCTATCTCAAGCTCGAGAGCCTGCAACTCACCGGATCATTCAAGGCGCGCGGTGCACGAAACCGGCTGGGCGTGATCGACCCCGCAACCAGCCGCGGCGTCATCGCCTGCTCGGCCGGCAACCATGCCCAGGGGGTCGCCTACTTTGCCGAACGGATGGGCATCGCGGCGACCATCGTCATGCCGCGTGAAACGCCCTTCGCCAAGGTGACCCGCACGGAACGATATGGCGCCCGGGTCATCCTCGAGGGCGACAGTTTCGCGGCCGCCCAGAGCCACACTACCGAACTCGCGGCGTCCGAGAGCCTGACCTTCGTGCATCCCTATGACGACGACCAGATCATCGCCGGCCAGGGAACAGCGGGGCTCGAGATGGCCGAGGATGCGCCGGACCTGGACGTGGTCCTGATCCCGGTCGGCGGCGGCGGCTTGATCGCGGGCTGCGCCATCGCACTCAAGGCGCGCATGCCGTCGGTTGAGATTATCGGGGTCGAGGCCGAGCTCTATGCGTCGATGAAGGCCGCGCTCGCCGGCAAACATATAGAAGGCACGGGCGCGACGCTGGCCGAAGGAATCGCCGTGAAAACGCCCGGAGCGCGGACCTTGCCAATCGTCAAAGACCTCGTGGACGACATGGTGGCGGTGGACGAACCCGCAATCGAGGCGGCGGTCGAACTGATGGCTGATACAGGCGGGGTCATCGTCGAAGGTGCGGGCGCCGTTCCACTCGCGGCAGTGATGCAGGACCGACCTCGATTCGCAGGGCGCCGTGTCGGGCTGCTGGTCAGCGGCGGCAACATCGACATGCGTCTCTACGCCTCCGTCCTGCTGCGCGGACTCGTGCGGGGTGGCCAGATGGTGCGTCTGCGCGTGCAGATCACCGATGCGCCCGGCAATCTTGCGCAGGTGAGTCAGCTGATCGGCGATGCCGGTGGAAATATTGTCGAAATCGTGCATCAAAGGATGTTCTTTGATGTGCCGGTGAAGGAAACCGATCTCGACGCGGTGGTCGAGACGCGAAATGCCGCGCACGCCGCGGAAATCGTGGCCAAACTGGAAGAGGCCGGCCTGCCCACGCGCCTGTTGAGCGACGTCGCCGCCCCCCCCGGAACCCACAGGACCTAGAGCCGGACCTAGAGCCGGACCTAAACCGCTTCTTAACCTATCCTCGTCAATCTAGGTCCAGCGGATTTCCCCGCTCTCATTGGGCCAGTGATGCGATGCTTGTACTAGTTGGATGGTTGGTTGTGCTTGGTAGTGTGCTCGGCGGCTACGTCGCCATGGGCGGCAAGCTGGCTGTTCTCTTTCAACCCTTTGAACTGGTGATCATCGGCGGTGCTGGTGTGGGCGCCTACATTACGTCCAACCCGAAGAGCGTCCTGAAATCCACCGGCAAAGGCTTCAAGACCGCCCTCAAAGGCCCCTCGAGCACCAAACAGGATTATCTCGAACTCCTGTCGATGATGTACGTCACGTTCAAGCTGGCCAAGGCGAAGGGGAACCTCGCACTCGAACAGCACATCGAGAATCCCCATGACAGCGAGCTCTTCGCAAACTTCCCGGGTTTCGTCAGCAATCACCACGGCATCGAATTCTTCTGCGACTATCTGCGCCTCGTGACCCTCGGCTCGGAAAACCCGCACGAACTCGAAGCCCTGATGGATGAAGAGCTCGACGTCCACCATCTCGAAGACGAGCAGATCGCGACTGCGATGCAGCTCCTCGGTGACGGTTTTCCCGCACTGGGTATCGTCGCCGCCGTGCTGGGCATCATCAAAACCATGGGTTCGATCACCGAGCCGCCGGAGATTCTCGGCAAGCTGATCGGTGGCGCCCTGGTCGGCACATTCCTCGGCATTCTCCTTGCCTACGGCTTCGTCGGCCCGCTGGCGAGTGCCATCAAGATGGCGCAGGAAGCCAACAGCAAATATCTGGTCTGCCTCAAGGCCGGCATCCTCGCCCATGTCGCGGGCAATGCGCCGGCGGTCTCGGTCGAATTCGCACGCAAGACGCTGCTCAGCAGCGTCCGTCCGACCTTCGCCGAGCTCGAGGAAGCGACCGAGAACGTGCCCGCCTAGTCCGGCGCCGGCACAGCGAGCGCGGATATGGCTGAAGCAGGCAATCCAAACCAGCAAACCATCATCATCAAGAAGGTGAAGAAAGGCGGACACGCCCACCATGGCGGCGCCTGGAAAGTTGCCTACGCCGATTTTGTAACCGCGATGATGGCGTTCTTCCTGTTGCTCTGGTTGCTGAACGCAACGACCGAGGAACAGCGCTCGGGCATTGCTGACTATTTTTCGCCGGAATCCATCGCGTCACCGGGCAGCGGCTCGGGCGGTATTCTCGGCGGCAAGACCGTTGCGATCGATGGCAACAAGATCTCGGCCGCTGCCGAGAGTGATGGCGCGAGCGTACCCCTGCCGCCGCTTCCGTCAGGAGACGGCGATGGTGGTGTCGAGGGTGAAGAGGTTACGGCCGGTGACGGTGGCGAGTCTGAATTCGCCCAGGACGGCTCTACCGAGTTCGCCGAAAATGGTGAGACCGACAAGGCCGCCGATGGCAACGTCGACGAGGCCGCCATACAACAAGCGATGGCCAAGCGCGAACAGGCCCAGTTCGAAGCGGCCGCAGACGCGCTCCGCCAGGCGATCGAGACCGTTCCCGAACTTGCCCAGCTGGAAGACAGCCTGATGATCGAGCAAACGCCCGAAGGTTTGCGTATCCAGTTGGTTGACCAGGCCGGCTATTCGATGTTCGCGCTGGGCAGCTCGCAGCCAAATGCCGAGACCCGTAAGCTCGTCCAGCTCGTCTCACGGGTCGTCAATCAGCTGTCCAACAAGATTTCAATCAGCGGGCACACGGACTCGCGCGGCTATCGGTCTGCCGAAGGCTATACCAACTGGGAGCTCAGTTCCGACCGGGCGAACGCCGCGCGTCGACTCCTGATCGAATCCGGCCTCGGTTCCAAACGCATCGCGCTGGTCCAGGGGCGCGCCGACACCGATCCCTTGCTGCCGAACGAGCCGGAGAGCGAACAGAATCGTCGCATCAGCATCGTCCTTCTGCGCGAGAACGAACTCCCCCTCGAACTCGATGTGGAAAATCTGGGCAGCGGCACATTACCGGCGGCACCAGAGCCTGCCGCCCCCGGGCCCAGCGACGTCGGGGTCAACGACAAGAACGAACCCGGCGCTATCACGCCGGCCCGGAAGACCGAGATCGACGACCGACAAACTTCCGGCTGACCACCGCAATCACCACGCGGAGCGCTTTGCGCGACACGTTCGATATCGCTAGAATTCGCACTGTTTCGCGATTTTCCATCCGGATTTGTGCATGACCACCCAAGCGCCAAAACCTCCGCTTGTTTTCTACCGGACGGGTCCGATGCCCTGTCCGTATCTCGACGGCCGTGTCGAGCGGAACCTCTTTACCGAACTGCGCGGCGCACAGGCGCAAGACCTTCATGATCAGCTCGCGTTGGCCGGATTCCGCCGGTCACACCACATCGTGTATCGGCCTGCTTGTCCGGGTTGCAATGGCTGCGTTCCGATCCGGGTCCCGGTTGCGAGGTTTACACCCACCCGCTCGCAACAGCGCGTCTGGAAGAAGAATACGGACCTGATCGTCAACACCGAGGCCGCGCTCGCAACTGACGAGCATTACGATCTCTTCTTCCGGTACCAGCGTGCGCGCCACAGCGGTGGCGAGATGGCCGCGATGTCGTTCTCGGACTTCCGCGCCATGGTCGAGGATTCGGTCGTCGACACCGAGTTGATGTCGATCCGCGACGCATCGGGCGCCCTTCTGGGCGCGTGCCTGACAGACATTCTCTCGACAGGTCTGTCGGCGGTGTACAGCTATTTCGAGCCAACTGCTGATAGTCGAAGCCTCGGCACATTCAGCATCCTGCAACTCGTCCGCGAAGCAATGGCGCGCGAGCGGCCCTATGTCTATCTGGGCTACTGGATCGAGGGCTGTGACAAAATGACGTACAAGAGCCGCTATCAGCCCATCGAGCATCTGGGGCCAAAAGGCTGGACTGACGACCCGCTTCCCACCAGCGAACCGCCCCGCTGAAATCCACAAATACGTGATCGTCATACTTTTGGATGGCGTCACGTGCCGTTGCGCCCATACACCCGCTGGCTTAAGGTTTCTGCAACCGTTTGCGGTCGATGCACGATCGTCAAATTTCGCATATCTCTGGCCTTGCGGACGTCTGTAAATCCGGTCAGGGAATCAAACACAAAAAAACCCACCCCAAGGAGCAATTCATGGAACGACGTAAATTTATCAAAGCCGCCGGTATCGCCGGCGTCACCGGCGCAGCCGCTGCGGCTTCAGCCTTCCCGAAACCGGCAATCGCGCAGGAGCGGATTGAGTTCGCGATGGTCTCGACATGGCCGCGCGACTTCCCCGGTCTGGGCACCGGCGCACAGCGCCTCGCCGAGCGTATTGGGGTCATGAGTGAAGGCCGCATCCAGATGCAGTATTTCGCCGCCGGCGAGCGCGTGGGCGCGTTCGACAGCTTCGACGAAGTCGCATCGAACAACGCACAGGGCTATCACGCCGCCGACTATTACTGGAAAGGCAAGAATCCGGGCTGGGCGTTCTTCACCGCCGTCCCGTTTGGCCTGACCTACACCGAGATGAATGCCTGGATCCGCTTTGGCGGCGGCCAGGAACTCTGGGACGAGCTCGGCAGTGAATTCGGCCTCAAGGGGTTGATGGCCGGCAACACGGGCGTCCAGATGGGTGGCTGGTTCCGCAAGGAAATCAATTCAGCCGACGATCTCAAGGGTCTCAAAATGCGTATCCCGGGTCTTGGCGGCGACGTCATGGCCAAGCTCGGCGCCTCGCCGGTCTCCCTCCCGGGTGGTCAGATTTATGAAAACCTGGTTTCCGGCGCGATCGACGCCACCGAATGGGTTGGCCCATGGAACGACGCCTTCATGAAATTCTATGAAGCGGCCAAGTTCTACTACTATCCGGGCATGCACGAGCCGGGCGCCATGCTCGCACTCGGCCTGAACGCTTCGTTCTGGGGCAAGCTGTCGAAGTCCGACCAGGCCATCATCGAAGCAGCCGCCGCATCCGAGAATGACTGGATGATGTCTGAGTACAACGCCAAGTCCGGCGCGGCACTCCAGGACCTGATCACCAATCAGGGCGTCCAGCTTCGTCAGTTCTCGGATGAGATCTACGACAGCTTCAGCGAAGCCGCTGAAGAGGTGTTTGAGGAGGTGCAGGCCCACAGCGATCTGTCGAGCCGCATCTACAACAGCTTCCTCAAGTCACGTGCCGATGTCGGCGCCTGGACCAACATTTCGGACCAGGCCTATGTCCAGCAGCGTAACCGCGTCCTCGGCCTGTAGGTGCGACGACAATAGCGACAATGTGGAGCGGAGCCCTCGGGCTCCGCTTTCCATGTTGCGTTAGTCTTTTGGTACGGACCTCATTCGGGTCCGAGCCTGTTCCCGGACAGCGAGCCTCGCGGAATCCATGACGGATACAACGGCAGCGTCACCATCACTCGACAGCGACTTCGCACCGCTCGCGTTGCGGTCCTTCGCGCTTTCGGTCGTCGGTCTTGGGTTTCTGTTTGTCCTGAACAATTACCTGATTTTCTGGCAGGACTGGCCCGGCCTCTCGAACCTGTTTGCCCACCAGGGCTGGTTCGGCTTCGATCCATTGCGCAAACCATTGTCCGGACTGTCCATCACGCTCGGCTGGGTTCAGTTGGCCAGCTACCTCGTGCTGGTCCTCGGCGTTATCGGTTTTGTCATCAAGACACCCCAACGCCTCATGCATGTGGAGGCGGCCCGGCTGGGTGCCATCGCCGCCTACATCGTCCGTGCCGCCTTCTGGGCCGTCTTTATCGTCGGCCTGGGTGACGCCATCATGTCCTTTCTGCGCGTCGAGGGATTTCTCGGCTATTTCGTTGGCGCCGATCTCGAGAAGCAACTCGGCCAGTCGCGCTTCCGCGGCACCTATTTCCACATGCCGCTGATCGGCCTGGCCTGTGTCATCGCCTATTTCAAGAAAACACTGGGATTCAGCTGGCTTGCCCTGCTGGTGGTGGTCGCGGAACTGCAGATCGTGATCGCCCGCTTCGTGTTTTCCTATGAGCAGGCCTTCATGGGCGACCTGGTGCGCTTCTGGTATGCGGGCCTGTTCCTGTTCGCCAGCGCCTACGCCCTGGTCGAAGAAGGCCATGTCCGTGTCGATGTCGTCTATGCAGGCCTCGGGCCGCGCGGCAAAGCGTGGGTCAATGTGCTCGGATGCCTCCTTCTCGGCGCGCCGCTGTGCTGGGTGATCATCTCGCTCGGCATGTGGTCGAAGGCCGCCGTCATCAACAGCCCGATCCTCGCCTTCGAGACGACTCAGGCCGGCTTCGGCATGTTCGTCAAATATCTCATGGCCGGGTTCCTCGCCGTGTTCGCCGTATCCATGCTGGTCCAGTTCATGAACTATTTCCTCGCCAACGCCGCCGAATTGCGCGAAGAGCCGGGCCGCCCGGCGCGCCCTGCCGGCCTCAACGACTAGCGCGCGGGATCGGCACTGATGGAACTCTTCTTCGTAGCATTGCTGGTCCTGATCATGGCGGGCGCCCTGGGCATGGGCTTCCCGGTCGCCTTCGCACTGCCTGGCGCGGCCATCCTCACCATCGGCATCGCCTCGCTGACCGGTGCCGTTTTCGCCGGTGATGTCGGCGCCTATTTCGCGCAAGACGGACCGGTCCAGTGGCTGACGGCCGGGGTGACCAACTTCCGCGGGGTGTACTGGGAAGTCGAACGCGACACGCTGATCGCAGTGCCGCTGTTCGTGTTCATGGGCATCATGCTCCAGCGCTCGAAGATCGCCGAAGATCTGCTCGTCACGATGGCACAGCTGTTCGGCCCGGTCCCGGGCGGCCTCGGCATTTCGGTGGTCTTCGTCGGCGCACTGCTGGCCGCGACCACCGGCATCGTTGGTGCCACGGTCGTCGCGATGGGGCTGATCTCGCTCCCCGCGATGCTGCGCAACAATTACTCCAAGCCGCTCGCCACCGGCACCATCGCCGCGTCGGGTACGCTCGGGCAGATCATCCCGCCCTCGATTGTGCTGATCATCCTGGCCGATCAGTTGTCGAATGCGACCGATCAGGCAAGCACGGCACGCAAGCTCGAGTACAAGTTCGGAACCGGCGAAATCTCCATGCCGAGCGCGTTCGACATCACGTCAACCAGCGCCGGCGACATGTTCCTGGGCGCCCTGCTTCCCGGGATCGTTCTGGTCGGCCTCTACGCCGCTTACATCCTTATCTTCGCCTTCCTGAAGAAGGGTTCCGCGCCGCCCGTGCCCTATGAGGGGCGATACGATATTCGCTTCGCCGGACGCGTCGTCCTCGCCTTGGTCCCGCCGCTGACCCTGATCCTCGCCGTTCTGGGCTCGATCATCATGGGCATCGCCACGGTGAACCAGGCCGGTGCCATCGGTGCGATCGGCGCCATGATCATGGCCGGTTATCGCCTGATGGACGGCAAGCGCGGCGCCTTCTATCCCGCGATCCTGGCGGTGGTTTCGATCGCCGCGATCCTGTTCCTGATCAGTCAGTTCGACCTGAACGTCAAATCGATCGACAACAGCACCGATGCGCTGGGAGTCGGTCTCGCGGCCATTGCGGTGGTCGGGCTGCTGGTCGGGGTCATCTGGAGCGCCTGGCGCACCCTCAAGATCGACGAGACCCTGCAGGGGGTGATGGTCGAGACCGCCAAGACCACGTCGATGGTCTTCATCATTCTACTGGGTGCGGCCATGCTGACCGCGGCGTTCAGGTCCTTCGGCGGCGAAGAACTCGTCAAAGAATTTCTCGGCGGGCTTCCGGGTGGATTCTGGGCCCAGTTCATCGTCGTGATGGCCGTAATCTTCGTCCTCGGCTTCTTCCTCGATTTCATCGAGATCGCCGTCGTCGTGGTCCCGATTATCGCACCGATCCTGCTCGCCGACCCCTCGGCCAACATCACGGCCGTCTGGCTTGGTGTCATGATAGGCGTGAACATGCAGACGTCGTTCCTGACGCCGCCGTTCGGGTTCGCATTGTTCTATCTGCGCGGCGTTGCACCGCCGGAAGTCAAAACCACCGATATGTACAAGGGCGTGACCGCGTTCATCGGACTGCAGCTCGTCGGCCTCACCATCGTGGGCTTCTTCCCGAGCCTCGTGAACTTCCTACCGAACAAGTCGTTCCTGACCGCGGACACAGCACCACCACCGCAGAACCCGCGCCTACAGGCCTGCATCGAGGAGCATCTGTTCAGCTTCTACGATCAGAACGGCAACCAGATTCAGGCCGCCATCGACAATGCCCATCAGCTCAACCTCTCGGCCCTGCCGGACGCCCACGCCAATGCGTTGCGGACAGGCCTGGACAAGGCAGGAAGCGTCTTCGCCTTGGTCGAGAGCGTCCGCACGGCGGCAGCCAAGGTTGAGAGCTTTACGCCAGGATATGAACCGCTGCATCGCGAAGTCCGCCGGCTGGAATCCGACGCGCGCGATGTCGACGAGGAAGTCGACGAAATTCGGACGGGGATTTTCCAACTCAAACGCGATGGCGACACCCAGGGCATCCGCGATGCCGAGCAGAAGATCGAAGATCTCCTCGCACACCAAGCCGAACTGCTGACGCGTATACCAGCCGAATGGAAGGATCTCCGGAAACAATTCGTCGGATTGACGTCAACGGAGCGCAAAGCCCGTCAGACGTATCGCCGGACTGTGGATGACGCCTACGGCCCGGTCCGCGATATTCGCGCAATCCTCGCCGATACAAGCGCCCTCGAAGCCATCGGGGACAAATACGCAGGCCTACAGGATCTCGTGCGCACCGCCAGCCCGGAAGACGCCTCGGCGGCAATCCGCGCCTTCATCACCGACAATCTGTCGGGGCTGGCGCAAGTGAATGACATCCGCAGCCCGCTGTCGAAGGCACGGCGCGCGTTGAGCCCGCGACGTCTCAACCGGGACACGGCCAACGCCGAGATCGCCAAATCCATCGTGGCCTACACGTCCGAACTGGAATGGCGTAAACGAGCGGAGACCGCATTGTTTGCAGACCTGACCGTTTATGACCAAGCCATCCAAACGTCCATCGGACTGCGCCTACAGGATCGGCTTCCCAAGGAAATCACCAGCGACATCGCAAGCTGCCTCGCGATCCACCGGGATATCTCCCTGAACTTCTAAGTCGACGCCGTCGACGTCAGGACAGACGACCAAAACAAAACGGCCGCCCCCTCGTCATGAGGTCGGACGGCCGTTTGCGTTCCCGCATGTGCGTGAAATCAGACGCTGCGTTTCCCGATCGCGAGCTTCCAGACCAGCGGCAGGACCGCGGCTGCGAGTGCGATTTTCACGAACCCGCCGATAATGAAAGGGCTGAACCCGTTTGCCAATGCGGCTTGAAAATCATTCAGGAAGATCGAAAGCCAGGCGACGCCCAGCGCAAATATCACGACGGTGCCGCCGAACATGGCCACAAAGGTGAGCGGGACACTGCGGTCCCAGCCACGTTCGCCAAGCCACCCCACAAGCACGGCCGCCACGAAGAAGCCGACAAGGTATCCGGTCGTCGGGCCTGCGAAGTACGCGATGCCACCGCCACTGGCGAAAACGGGCAAGCCGACCGCACCTTCGGCGAGATACAGCAAAAGTGTCGCCCCTGCGAGGCGGTAGCCATAGGCCATGCCGATCACGAGCACTGCAAAGGTCTGCATCGTCATCGGGACCGGCCACATCGGGACCTGGGTCCGTGCCGACAGCGCCATCAGGACACTACCGACAACCGCCAAGAGAGCCATGCGGAGCAACCCGCCGGACTGCCGTGGCCAAATCGCATCGATCAATGTGGGCGCTGTGCCTGCCGTTACCTGCATTTCATGCCTCCAATTCACCAAACTAGGGTTCGCTGTCTGTTAACAGCTTCCCGCCCCGGTGCCAATAATTCCCGGTCTCGGCAAACTTATGAAAACCGCGGTGCGCTGGGAAAGCCTTTCGGCACCTTGCGGCCCGACTGGGCCCGTTTTCCAATACAATCCTTGAGCTCATCCGCCGCAAAGGTCCGGTGCCGATCACCGGTCCGTGTGGTGAGTCCCTCCGACATCGCGAACGTCGCGACATCCGCCAGACTATCGCCTGAAGCGTAACTCTGCAGTTTCACCCCGCGGCCGCGCGACATTTCCGGTAGTTCCGACAGCGGGAACACCAGCATCTTTCGCTTGCGGCCAAGAATCGCGATGTGGTCGCCGACGGCCGGCGCACAACCCACCGCCTCGATAGCTCCACGCACGTTGAGCACCTGTTTGCCGCTCTTCGTCTGCGCAATAACCTCGTCTTCGGGCACTATGAACCCGCGCCCATCGCTGGATGCCACCACCAGCTTGTCGCCCGGCTTGTGGACCTTGAGCGTGACGATATCGGCATCGTTGCCGAGATCGAACATCAAGCGCAGCGGCTCACCATGCCCGCGCCCACCGGGAAGCTTATCCACGCCCACGGTGTAGAAGCGTCCGTTCGTTCCAAACACCAGCAGCTTGTCGGTCGTCTCGGCCGGGATCAGGAATTTGCCGGCATCGCCTTCCTTGAACTTCAGTTCCTTGGGGTCGATACCCTGCCCCTTGATGGTGCGCACCCAGCCCTTTTCCGAACACACGATTGTCACGGGCTCACGCTCGATCATCGCCTCGAGCGGCACGGCGACAGGTTCCGGCGCATCGGCAATTTCCGTGCGCCGGCGACCCAGCTCCGTCTTGGGTCCGAAGGCCTTCTTGAGGGCGGCGATTTCCTCTGCGAGACGTTTCGTGCGCCCGGCCTTGTCGCGCAGCAGGGCCTTGAGGGATTTCTGCTCCCCCTCGAGACCCCCTATCTCCTCGCGAATGGCTATCTCCTCGAGCCGGCGCAGCGAGCGCAGGCGCATATTCAGGATCGCATCGACTTGCGCATCATTCAGGTCCCAGCGCTTCTTCATCACGGCGCGCGGATCATCTTCCTCGCGAATAACCGCGATCACCTCGTCGAGGTTGAGGAAGACAACCATGTAGCCTTTCAGAACGTCGAGCCGGTCCGCGATCTTCTCCAGCCGGAACTTCGTCCGGCGCACCAGCACGTTGTGACGGTGGTCCAGATAGGCCTGGAGCACCTCGCGCAGGTCCATGACCCGCGGCACGGTCTCCGCGTCGAGCACGTTCATGTTCAGCCCGAAACGCGATTCCATATCCGTGTTCCGGAACAGGCTTTCCATGAGCATTTCGGCGGTGACGTTCCGGCTCTTCGGTTCCAGAACGAGCCGGATGTCATCGGCAGATTCTTCGCGGATGTCTCCGAGCAACGGCAGCTTGCGCGCATGCATCAACTCCGCGATCCGCTCCACGAGGCGCGATTTCTGGACCTGGTAGGGAATTTCCGTGACAACGACCTGATACTGACCGCGGCCCAGGGACTCCTCCACCCAGCGCGCGCGAATGCGAAAACTGCCGCGCCCGCTGGTATAGGCCTCGACCACGGTCTCGCGATCCTCGACAAGCACGCCACCCGTCGGGAAGTCCGGCCCCGGCATCAGCGCCACCAGCTTGGCGATCGTCGCGTTGGGCGTCTTCAGCAGATGCGCCAGGGCGTCACATATTTCGCCCACATTGTGCGGCGGGATGCTCGTCGCCATGCCGACTGCGATACCGGTTGCGCCATTGGCCAGCAGGTTCGGGAAATTGGATGGCAGGACGACGGGCTCGTCGCCTTCGCCATCATAGGTGTCACGAAAGTCGACCGCGTTCTCGTCGATTCCGTCGAGCAGCGCTTGGGCGACCGCGGTCATCCGCGCCTCGGTGTAGCGCATCGCCGCGGCGTTATCGCCGTCGATGTTGCCGAAATTGCCCTGCCCGTCCACCAGTGGATAGCGAACCGCAAATTCCTGGGCCAGGCGCACCATCGCGTCATAGATCGCCTGGTCACCATGGGGATGGTACTTGCCCATCACGTCGCCCACGACGCGCGCGCATTTCTTGTATCCCTGATCGGGATCCAGGCGAAGCTGGCGCATCGCATGCAGCAATCGGCGATGCACCGGCTTCAACCCATCGCGCACGTCCGGCAGGGACCGCGCCATGATGGTTGAGAGCGCATAGCTCAGATAGCGCTCGCTCAGGGCGTCCTTGAACGCCTCCTGACGAATCTCACCACCAATAACCGTCATTCTCAATGCTCCGTTACACGACACGCCCTTTTAGGGGGTGCGCGTGAGTCACCTCAAGAAACCGGCGTATCTTTCTCGTCACCGTCCTTGGCCGTGTCCAGTTTTCGACTTACGAGAGATTCGAGCCGCGTACGCGCAGGCGGCAACGGTCGGTCCAGCGGGTCGAATGCATGCCGGGCCAGGAAATGCCCCGTCAAACGCAGCCCGGCGGTGAAATCCTCCGCCGTGGCGCCATGGCCGCGACCATCAGGCTGGAGAAACCGGGGTAGCGCCAGCATACGCTCGGCATAGGGTGCACCGGCCTCGCGCGAGACGGCCCGGCCCGTTTTCGGGCTCACATAGACCAATTCCGTCGTCATTCCCGTCGCCGCGCAGGCCTGCAGGTCGAGTCCAAACCCCAATTCGGCCAGCAAGCCCATTTCCCACTGGATATACACGGCAGGCCAGATCTCCTGATCACCGTGGGTGAGTGCAGCAAACAGCGCGGCAGTCGCGTCGAACAGGCCGGGATGCGGCTCGCGCTCCGGGATGACTGTCTCGGTGACAGCGCATGCCGCAGACAGGGCAGCCAACCGCGCGGGATCATCCATGATCTGGGCGGCGGTATGTCGGGACGGTTCAATCGTGAACCGGCCGAGATGCTCGGTCAGGCGCGCCCGCCAGACGGCGTCGACCAGGTTTCCCGGCTCGACCGTGGCGCGTTTGCTGCGCGAGGCCCCACCGTGTACGAGGCCGGCATGACGGCCGTGTTCGCGCGTCAGAATCTGGACGACGGCCGCACCCTCGCCATGGGGCCGGGCCGCCAACACAAATCCCTCGTCACGCCACTCCATGTCGCCGGGATCGTCCGTATCTATGCATCGTAGCGCAGGCCCCAGTCGCGGAAATGACTGGGATCCTCTGCCCATTTCTCGCGCACCCGAACCCGCACGAACAAATGCACGGGGCGCCCGAGAATTTCGGCCAGCTCTTCCTGTGCCTCGGCCCGGATGCGCTTGATCATTTGCCCGCCCTTGCCCAGGACGATGCCCTTCTGGGAATCTCGCGCCACGGTCAAGTTCTGCTCAATGCGCACGCTGCCATTTTTGAATTCTTCCCAGCTCTCGGTCTCGACCGTGAGGGCGTAGGGAATCTCCTGATGCAGCACGAAATACGCCTTCTCACGGGTGAGCTCGGCCGCAAACAGCCGCTGGGGAAGGTCTGAAATCTCGTCTTCTGGAAACAGCCAGGGCCCCGGCGCCATCAGGCCGTAAAAATACCTCTCCAGATCGTCCACGCCGCTGCCATTCAGGGCGGAGATCATGAACGTAGAATCGAACCGCGCCATGCCATTCAAGGTCTCAGACAGGGCCAGCAGGACTTCGCGCTTGAGCCCGTCCACCTTGTTCAGAACCAGGGCCGTGGGGCTGGAATGCATCTCCAGGCCTTCGATGATCCGCTCGACGTCCCGATCGACACCGCGCTTGGCATCGACCAGCACCGCGATCACATCGCCGTCCGAGGCCCCGCCCCAGGCGGCGTCCACCATCGCGCGATCGAGCCGGCGCTTCGGGGTGAAGATACCCGGTGTATCCGTGTAGATAATCTGGGTCTCGTCCTTGATCGCGATGCCGCGTACGCGCATGCGCGTGGTCTGCACCTTCGGGCTGACGATCGTCACCTTGGAGCCCACCAGTCGATTGACCAGCGTCGACTTCCCGGCGTTCGGCGCCCCCAATACGGAGACGAACCCGCAACGGGTTGCCTTCTCGGCCGGGGGGTCGGCCGGGGGATCGGTTGGGGTCTCGTTTGACGTGTCACTCATCTGGATCAATCCCGAGCATCCGCAGCATTATAGCTGCGGCATCGCGTTCGGCCGCACGTTTACTCGCACCGACCGCCTGCACCGGCTCGAATCCCTCGATTCGGACCTCGACCGTAAACGACGGCGCATGGTCTGGTCCCTCACGGCTGGTATCGTGATAGCTGGGCAAGCCGTGTGTGCCCGCCTGTGCCCATTCCTGCAATGCCGTCTTCGGGTCGCGCGGTGGCCGCGATACCGTTTCGATGCGTGGCGCCCAGATTCGGCGCACAAATTGTTCCGCCGCTGCAAATCCGCCATCGCGGTAGATAGCGGCGATCAGCGCCTCGACCACATCGGCAACGATCGCTTCATTCGTGACGCCTGCTCCTGCGCGGATATGATGGGCGAGCCCCAGCGCCGCACCAATCTGCGATAGGGAGCCAGCATTCACCAGCGCCGCGAACCGCCGGCTGATCTGGCCCTCGTTTTCCTCGGGGAACCGATCGAGCAACATTTGCGCGACGACAAGGCCGAGCACCCGGTCCCCGAGAAACTCGAGGCGCTCGTAGGACTGAGCCGGATCGAGACTGGCATGGGTCAGCGCGCGTTCCAGGAGCACACGCTTTGCAAAATCATGGCCGAGCAAGCGCTCGAGTGCTTCAAGATCCGACGCGACCGCCATCAGTCCACGGAATCGAATATGCGATTGAAGCGGGTGGCCTGGATCCAACGCCATGGCTGCAGCCAACCGGCCGTGCCGTCAGTCGAAAAGAACAAAATCTCCGCCCGGCCGATCAGATTGTCTGCCGGCACGAAACCCCAGCCCCGGCTGTCATTGCTGTCATCACGATTGTCGCCCATCGCGAAATAGTTTCCTGCCGGCACCACGAATTCACGGGTGTTGTCCGACGGGCCGCGATCCCCGAAGCTCTCGCGGATAATATAGGTTCGGCCGTTCGGTAGAGTTTCCTCATACTGCGGGACCCGGCGCACCTGGCCGCCACGGTCGCGCGAGATATGGTCATCAATGCGCCGCCGGAGCACCTCTTGCCCGTTGATGTTCAACCGGCCGCCGGCCATCTGAATCCGGTCGCCCGGCATTCCGACGATCCGCTTGATGAAGTCTTCCCGGTTGGTCGGCGGATGCCGAAACACCGCCACGTCGCCGCGATCCGGGGCGCTGCCGAAAATCCGGCCTTCAAAAAAGCCGAGCCCCAAAGGCAGAGAGAAGCGGCTATAGCCGTAGGAGAATTTGGACACGAACAGGTAGTCGCCAATCAACAGGGTCGGGATCATCGACCCCGACGGAATGTTGAAGGGCTGAAACAGGAACGTGCGCACCACGCCTGCGATCAGCAGCGCATAGATGATCGTGCGCACCGTTTCCATGGTGCCGCCGGTTTTCTTGTTGCGGTCTTTCGCCATGCCTGCCCGTTTCGATTATGTGTCCGATGGCCGCCGGGTGGGGCGCAGTGACGCGGGTTCTAACTGTCTGACCGGTTTTTCGCCAGTCACGAATTGAGGCAACGCGATGAATGCCCCTGCGATCACTCGCCCAGATCGGGGATTGCCGAGATAATTACGATGGCCTGGGCGATCGGTGGCTCGTCGGTGAGCGACAAATCGATCAGAGGTTTCATGCCCGGTGGCGTGATCTCCGCCAGGCGCGCAGCCGCCCCGTTGGTCAGCGCCATGGTCGGCTTGCCGGACGGCAGGTTCACCACGCCCATATCACGCCAGAAGACGCCTCTGCGAAAGCCTGTGCCGAGTGCCTTCGAGCAGGCCTCTTTTGCCGCATAGCGCTTTGCGTAGCTGTCGGCCCGATTGGCCCGGCGGTCGGACTTCTCCCGTTCCGTCTCGGTGAAGCAGCGTTGCACAAACTTGTCGCCAAACCGTTCCAGGGTGCGTTCGATACGGGTGATATCGATCAGGTCGCTCCCCAGGCCAATGATCATCGGATACATGGGAAGCGCAGGTGGACTTTGCGCGTCGTCCTCGCTCATGCGCTCACCTCACCCCGGGCCTCGGCGCGAGCCGTATCCATCAGGGAGCGCATGCGTTTGATTGAGCTGTCGAGCCCGCCGAAGATCGCCTCACCGATGATGAAATGCCCGATGTTCAGCTCGACAATCTCCAGGATCGCGGCGACAGGAGAGACCGTGTCGAACGTGATTCCATGCCCGGCATGGATCTGCAATCCAAGGCCCGCACCATATGCGGCCGCATCAACGATCCGTGTCAGCTGCGCTGCGGCGGCATTATCGTCACCATCGATCACGGCATCGCAATAGGCCCCGACGTGAATTTCAACGGCGGGCGCACCGATCGAATGAGAGGCATCCATCTGGCGGCGGTCCGGCTCGATGAACATCGAGACAATCGCCTTGTTCCCCGTCAGTCGGTCGACGAAATGCTTCAGATGATTGTGACCCGACGCGACATCGAGGCCGCCTTCCGTCGTCCGTTCCTCGCGGCGCTCCGGCACGATACAAACGGCGTGTGGCGCGTGCCGAAGCGCAATCTCCAGCATCTCGTCCGTTGCGGCCATTTCCAGTGTCAGTGGAATTCTGATCGTGTCCATCAGGCGGGCCAGATCATCATCGGAAATGTGCCGCCGGTCTTCACGCAAGTGCGCGACGATGCTGTCTGCACCCGCCGCGGCCGCCGCAGCCGCGGCGCTCACCGGATCCGGATGCCCGCCGCCACGCGCGTTGCGAATGGTCGCGACATGATCGACATTGACGCCCAGGCGCAAATCAGAAGCCATTGGAGTATCTCGTTATTCTCACGTTCGCCGGTACAATTGGCGTTCGTGCATGCGAGGTCAACCCGCGGATTATGCCGGCCAACGCCGTCGCCTAGCTGCGCGCGCGTTCGACGGTGCTGACCGGGCGGCGGCCGCGAAGGCTGGTGACGATATTGTTCAGATGTTTCGCATCCTCAACCTCGATATCGACCACCATGTCGAAGAAGTCAGCCGTGCGGTTCGTGAACTTCAGGTTTGTGATGTTGCCGCGTGCAGACGCAATGGTCTCCGCCATCTCGGCCAGGCTGCCCGGTTCGTTCATCAGGGTGATATTCAGGCGACTGACCTGCGCGCCAATCCCCTCCTGTTCACGATCCCAGTCAACATCGATCCAGCGCTCGGGGCTGTCCGCGAAGGCTTCGAGGGTCATGCAGTCAATCGTGTGGACCGTGGCGCCTTTGCCGGTGGTCATGATCCCGACAATGCGGTCTCCCGGAAGCGGATAGCAGCATTTCGCCATATGCACCGCGATCCCGGGGGTCAAACCGCTGATCGGGACGGCATATTCGCCGTCTGAAAGTTGCGGGCGCCGCCGGCGTAGCGAAAAAATCGACCCACCCGATTTCTTGCCGCTGATTTCGTCGGTGCGGCCGGGAAAAATCGATCGCACCACATCGCTGCCGGTGTAGACCCCCTGCCCGACCATGGCGAACAAATCGTCGCGTGAGTCTGCATGGAACTCTCGAAAGGCCGTGTCGAGGTTGATGTCCGCGAGTGTCTCGCCGAAGCGCCCAAATGCCTTTTCAACGATGTTGCGGCCCAGATCGACATACTGGCGCATCTGATCTTCGCGCAAGACCCGGCGAATGCGCGACCGTGCCTTGCCGGTGATCACCAGCTTCTCCCACTCCGGCGACGGGGTCTGATTCTTGGATGTCAGAATCTCGACCTGATCGCCGTTCTGCAGGGCCGTGCGCAGGGGTAGATTGCGGCCGTTGATCTTGGCCCCGACCGCCCGGTCACCGATCTCGGTGTGCACGGCATAGGCAAAGTCGATCGGTGTCGCGCCGCGCGGCAACGAATACACATCGCCTCGAGGTGAGAAACAAAACACCTGATCGGAGAACATCTCCAGGCGTGTGTGGGCCAGAAAATCCTCCGGCGCGGACGCATTCTCCAGAATTTCCAACAGCTCCTGCAGCCATCGGTATTGCTGGCTTTCGGCCTTCGTCGCACTCGACCCCGGACCCGACCCAATGTCCTTGTATATCCAGTGTGCCGCGACACCCCGTTCGGCGACGTCATGCATTTCACGGGTGCGAAACTGGATTTCGACCCTCTGGTCGACCAGGCCCACGACGCTCGTGTGCAGCGAGCGGTACCCATTCGGTTTCGGATTTGAGACGTAGTCCTTGAAACGGCCCGGCACGACCCGATAGCGACTGTGGACGACCCCAAGTGCCTGATAACACTGGGGAACGTCCGAAACGACAACGCGAAAGGCGATGATGTCGGACAATTGTTCGAGCGACGATTGCTGGCGTTGCATCTTCCGCCAGATCGAATAGGGAGACTTCTCGCGCCCGGCGATATCCGCTTCGATTCCAGCCTCTGCAAGCACGTCGCGCAGTTCCCGCACGACCTTTTCGACGACATCCTCTCCCTCGGCACGCAGGAACCCCAGCCGCCTCGAAATGGAATCACGCGCCTCGCCGTTGAGCTCGCGAAACGCCCGATCCTCAAGTTCGTCCTTGATGTCATGCATGCCGATGCGTTCGGCCAACGGCGCATAGATATCCATGGTCTCACGCGCGATCCGCGTGCGCCGCTCCTCGCTGCCCACATGTTCGAGGGTGCGCATGTTGTGAAGTCGATCGGCGAGCTTCACCAGCAAAACGCGAATGTCCCGGCTCATCGCCAGCAACAGCTTGCGGAAATTCTCCGCCTGCTTGGCGCGATCGGATTGCAGCTCAAGCTGGGTCAGCTTGGTCACACCATCGACCAGCTGCGCCACTTCCTCGCCGAATAACTCCGCGATTTGCTCGCTAGTCGTGTCGGTATCCTCGATCGTGTCGTGCAGCAACGCCGTGATGATCGACGCTGTATCGAGGTGGTAATTGGTCAGGATGCCGGCAACTTCGAGCGGATGGCTGAAGTACGGATCCCCGGATGCACGCGTCTGGGATCCGTGCGCCTGCATCGAAAACACATAAGCACGATTAAGCGCATCCTCGTCTGCGCTCGGATCGTAGGCTCGCACCCGTTCAACCAGTTCCACTTGCCGCATCATCGCAACATCATAACCCCGTTGCGCGTGCCCGAGCCCCACGAAAAAGCCCGGCTGCACTCACGTGCGTCCGGGCTAAATCTAGAATGGCTCCCGCGCTATGTCGGGGCGGCGCAGCGCGCCGTTTGAAACGCCGGTTCAGCTCTTGGAATCCTGGCTTTCGTCCACCGCATCCTCGAAGCGCATCTCCGGCATATCCGAGTCCGCGCCCGGCTCCGCGTCGGCCTCGGGCATATCCGGCGTGACGCCGGCAATGTTTGATTCGGACTCGAGCAGCTCGATGACCTCATCCTCTTCGGGGAGATCGAACTCGACATGCTTCTGCTGGCTGACGATCAGGGATTCCTGGAGATTCTCCAGCTCGACCGTCTCGTCCGCGATTTCGCGCAACGCGATCACCGGGTTCTTGTCATTGTCGCGCTCAACCGTGATCGGCGCGCCGGCCGACACTTCGCGCGCGCGCTGAGACGCGAGCATGACCAGATCAAACCGGTTCGGAACCTTATCGATGCAATCTTCAACTGTAACGCGGGCCATTCAGATGTCTCCGGACCTTCGTGAAATTCGGCCTGTATATAGGCACAAAATCACGAAATGCCAAGCGCTTGGGTGCGCCGCAATAAGGTTGGGAATGCGAATTATGGCTTCAGGGGCTGCACATCTGCACGATCTGCCGCTTCCGCCAGCAATGCAGCGACGCCTTTCCCGGTCACCGGGTGGCTCCAGTCGGGCGCGATATCCTGCAATGGACGGAGCACGAAGGCCCGGTCCGCCATACGAGGATGGGGCAGGATCGGCCATCCGGCATCAATCCTCCCGTGATAATCCAGCAGGTCGATATCGATGACCCTGGCGGCGTCACGCTCCGTCCGGATCCGCCCCATCCGGCTTTCGATCTCATGCAGCAATGTCAGCAACGGCCCCGGTGGCAAGTCCGTTTCCAGTGCGGCAACTGCGTTCACATAATCCGGTTGGTCAGATGCCGGCACCGGTGCGCTCGAATACCAACTGGATCGGTCGACCAGCGTGACGCCCGCAGCCTCGATTTCCCGAAGCGCGGTCGCAAGCGTGTCACGCGGTGTGCTGTGATCGGCGCCGGGTAGATTGGCGCCAAGACCGATCAGGATCATGCAAATTCTCCAAATTGCCCGCGCCTGCCGGCATCTGGACAGCCCGACGACCGCGAGTTATCTAGACAAACGTTGGAAAACGCCATTCTAAACCACGCAGAATGGAGACATCGGCTTCCTGATCTCTTTGGCGTGTTTTAGCATTTCAGACCAGGATTTCAGGACATGCCGGACACCGATGAGATAACCGTATTTTTAGTCGACGGCGATTGATGCCCATGGATGCGCCCACCCCCGACTGCCCACTCTGTCCGCGCCTGGTTGAATTCAGGATGGACAATCAGGCGAAGTTTCCTGATTTCCACAACGGGCCTGTTCCCAGCTTCGGCGCGACGGATGCGCGCATGCTGATTGTCGGACTCGCACCGGGCCTGAAGGGGGCGAACCGCACGGCGCGTCCGTTCACCGGCGACTATGCCGGCGACCTGCTTTACCCAACACTCGTGAAGTTCGGATTCGCGCATGGCACATACGCCGCACGGCCCGACGACGGCATCGAATTGGCGGACTGCCGGATTACCAACGCAGTGCGCTGTGTGCCACCACAGAACAAGCCGGTCGGTGCCGAGGTGAAGGCCTGCCGTCCATTTCTGATCTCAGAGTTCGATGCCATGACCGAGCTTCGGGTCATCCTTGCGCTCGGCGGGCTCGCCCACAACGCCACCCTCGCGACGCTCGGCTACAAACAATCGGCATTCAAGTTCGGCCACTGCTCCCAACATGAGATCGCCCAGAACGGACGGCCTCTCCTGCTGATGAACAGCTATCACTGCTCGCGCTACAACACGAACACGGGCCGCCTGACGACCGAGATGTTCGAAGACGTCTTCACCGCGATACGCGGCCATCTCGAGGCGAGCGGCGACTAGTCCTCGTCGCGCAGAACGCCCCGGCTGATCTGGTCTTCCTCGATCGCATCGAACAACGCCTTGAAATTGCCTTCGCCGAAACCCTCGTTGCCCTTGCGTTGAATGAGTTCGAAGAAGATCGGGCCGATCACCGTATCGGTGAATATCTGCAACAGCAGCCCCTGGTCTTCGGTCGGTGCGCCATCGAGCAGAATGTTGTTCGCGCGCAACCGGGTCACATCCTCGCCATGCCCGGGAACCCGTGTGTCGAGCGCCTCGTAATAGGAATCGGGCGTGTTCATGAAGTTGACCCCGCGGGCTGCCAACGCCTCGACAGCCGCGAAGATATCACCCGTACCCAGCGCAATATGCTGGATCCCCTCACCGCGATAGTCGCGGAGATACTCGGCAATCTGGCTCTTGTCGTCGGCGGATTCGTTGATCGGGATCCGGATTTTTCCGTCCGCGCTCGTCATGGCGCGTGAGCGCAACCCGGTGAGCTTGCCCTCAATGTCGAAGTAGCGAACTTCGCGGAAGTTGAAGACGTCTTCGTAGAAGCCGGCCCACTGGTCCATGTTGCCCTGGTAAACATTGTGGGTGAGGTGATCGATATAGGTCAGCCCCGCGGGCGCCGCCGCCGCACCGGCAATGGGCTCGAAATCCACGTCGTAGATCGTCCCCTTCGCGCCGTAACGATCAACCAGATATAACCGGCTGTGGCCGATACCCTGGAGCGTCGGGATATTTAGCTCCATAGGACCCACATGGTTGGGCACTTCGGCGCCGCCGCGGTCCAGCGCCTTGTCGAAGGCCGCCGCGGCGTCGCGCACCCGAAATGCCATGGCACAGGCGCTCGGCCCATGCTCGCGCGCGAATTCCGCAGCGAAACTTCCCGGCTCGTTGTTCAGGATGAAATTGACGCCCCCCTGACGGTAGAGCGTGACATCCTTGGAGCGATGCCGCGCGACTGCAGCGAAGCCCATCTGTTCGAACAGACGACCAAGCGCCTCCGGCTCGGGAGAGCAGTATTCCACAAACTCGAAACCGTCGGTCCCGATCGGGTTTTCCCACAAGTCGTTCGCCTGGTCGGCCATGCTGCTTCTTTCCGGTCACCTGAGATGCGCGCGATTGACCCGGCGCGGACAGCTATCTATTTTAGTTTCATATGTAACTATTTCAAGGTTTGTCCATGACCGCTCACGGTTCCGCGAAGCCGCATCTCGCACTGGAGGCATTCCTCCCCTACCGGATGTCGATCCTCTCGAACACGGTCAGCAACGCAATTGCCCGCGACTATCACGATCAATTCGGCCTGACGGTCCCGGAATGGCGCGTGATGGCGGTTCTCGGGCGTTTCGGCCCCGATGCTGCGACGGAACTCTGTGCCAGGACGGCGATGGACAAGGTCACGGTCAGCCGCGCCATGAACCGCCTCATCGATCATGGACTGATCACACGAAGCTCTGATTCCGATGACCGCAGACGCGTTATTGCCCGGCTGACTCGCAAGGGGAAATCGATCCACGACAAGATCGTACCGGTCGCCCTGGCGCATGAGCGCAATCTTCTGGCGGCGCTGGAACCCGGGGAAGCTGCGACACTCGACCGGCTACTGGCCAAGCTTCAGGACCGGGCCGGTATTCTGACCGGGGCCTAGCCAATCCCCACATGAGCCTGTCTTTTAACGCGGTCTGACCTCAACTCTCGACGATTGCGAGGAGCCATCTGGGGAATACCGGTTCAAGCACTTCCGCCTAAAAAACCGAAAATGAAAAAGAAACGTGAACTAGGGAGTCGAAAATGAGAGACCTCGCCATTTTGACGTTTATCACGCTCGACGGTGTCATGGAGATGCAGGCACCTGGCATGCGTGAGGAAGACACTTCTGGTGACTTCGGCTGGGCAACCAGCTACTGGCCCGAGGTGATGGAGCAGGTAGAGCGCGAGGCGATGTCGCAACCGTTTGACCTTCTGTTTGGTCGCAATACATACGATGCCTTTGCCGGGTACTGGCCAAACGCCCCCGAGTCAGCCCATCGAAAAAAGCTCAATGACGCAACCAAGTATGTCGCGACATCGCGCACAAATGGCCTCGATTGGGAAAACTCGGTGCAAATCACAGGAGACGTGCCGGCAGAAATCGCGAAACTGAAGGAAAGCGATGGTCCGCTGCTACAAGTTCACGGCAGCGCGCAACTCCTCCAGACCCTACTCACTCACCAGCTCATTGATGAGTTTCGGCTATGGACGTTTCCCGTCGTGGTGGGTTCGGGAAAACGCTTATTCGACGAAGGTTCCGTCCCCACGAACGTAGGTCTCAGGAAAACTGCATCCACTTCGAATGGCGTGGTGATGAGCATCTACAGACGCGATTGAACAAGATGAGGGGCGAAAAGGTCGTTCGTCGCGAACGCGACGATGGGTAACTTTGGGCCAGAAACGGCCCTCCTGTTCGGGTGAGAGGGCAGCGCCCTCCTACTCCCACCGGCTTCAGGAAATCAGCGACTTGGTGCAGGCGATCCGAACTAAATGTAGTGCTCTTCGAGGGGTGCGAAGCCGTTGAAGCCCACGGATGCGTAGGTAGAGGTGTAGGCGCCGGTGTCATGGAGCGTGACGATATCACCTGCCTTCAATACGAGCGGCAGGACGCACATGGCATTCTCATACAACACGTCATGGCTGTCGCAGGTTGGCCCCGCGACCACAACGGGCCCTGACGGACCGTCGCAGCCAACGGCATCCATGCGATAGCGGATCGCCTCGCCTTCGGATTCCGCGAGCCCGCCATACCGCCCGACATCGAGATAGACCCAGCGTTCCGTCGTGTCATAGGCGCGTTCGGCCACCAGGATCACTTCGCTGCGTATGACCCCTGCATTGGCCACGATCGCGCGACCGGGCTCGACGATCACCCGCGGGCGCGCACCCGAAAACGCTTCATCAAGCGCCTGATCGATCATGTTGGACAGCGTCTCCAGTTCGGGCACTGCGCCGTCGCCATAGGGCACGGGAAACCCGCCCCCCAGATTCAGCACATCAAGAGACAAGCCGGCGTCTGCGGCGCGTGCGAACAGATCGGCGCAGAGTGTGATGGCCTCGCACCAGCGCGCGGGGTCGGTTTGCTGGCTGCCGACATGAAACGAAATTCCTGCGGGTCGCAATCCGGCCCCAGCAGCGCACTTCAGAAGCGCGACGGCTTCATCGGAATGACAGCCAAACTTTCGGGTCAGCGGCCACCGTGCGCCGTCATTGGACACGACGACCCGGCAGACTACCGATGACCCCGGCGCACCCGCCGCCAACTTCTCGATCTCGCCGACGCTATCGAAGGCGAACAGATCAACACCCTGCCCGGCTGCAAAAGAAATGTCCGACAGCTTTTTGACCGTGTTCCCGTATGAAATGCGGTCCGGCGCGATCCCCGCCTTCAGACATGCCGCGACTTCCGACGGGCTCGCTGCATCGAAGGCGCAGCCGGACGCCGCCAGGCGCGCGATAATTTCCGGCGCCGGGTTCGCTTTGACGGCATAGAAAATCTCACCCCAGGTCATCAGTTCCGCCATGCAGGCATGGTTTTCGACGACCCGGTCCAGATCAACCACCAGACACGGTGTCCGCGTTTCCGCGTCGTCGAAGAAACGCTCGATTTTCTTGGTCATCGCGTTGCCGTTCCGCCGGATGCTAAGGCGCCGCCTTATAGTTCAATTTGGCGACAAACCAACCGAAATTCGTGCCCAATCGCCGCCAATCGATGTCCCACGTCAATTGCCCTGAATCGCGGCCTGTGTTAACCGGCGAGCTTCCACACGCTGATTGGAAGAGTCGGGTGACAGAGCACGGTTCCATATGGGTCTTGAACGGACCCAACCTCAATTTGCTCGGCGAACGCGAGCCCGGCATCTATGGCGGGGATTCGCTCGCCGATATCGAGGCGCTCTGCGCCGACGCTGCCAAGGTGGCGGGTTTCACTTTGGACTTCCGCCAAACCAATCATGAGGGCGAGCTGGTGGCGTGGGTCCAGGAGGCCCGCACGGGCGCGGCCGGGCTGGCGATCAACGCCGGCGCCTACACCCACACATCGGTCGCCGTGCACGACGCGCTGCGCCTGCTCGACATTCCGATCGTCGAAGTGCATTTGTCGAACATCTTCGCGCGCGAGGAGTTTCGGCATAAATCCTATATCAGCGCGGCTGCGACCGGTGTCGTGTGCGGCTTTGGTTCCCACAGCTATGTGCTGGCGATTTCCGCGCTCGCGGCGCGAATGGATTTGTAGCGAATGAGCGATCCCTTTGACATTGATCCGGACCTCGTCCGCAAACTGGCCGACCTGCTGAACGAAACCGGCCTGGCCGAAATCGAGTATGAGGACAACGGCAAGCGTGTGCGCGTGGCGATGCCCGGTGTCGCGATCGCTCCCGCCCCTGTGTCTGCCGGCGCACCTACCGCTGCGCCTGCAACGGCAGCGGCCCCAGCAGGAGACACAGCGGCACATCCGGGTGCCGTCACGTCGCCGATGGTTGGCACGGTTTATCTCGCCCAGGCCCCCGAGGACCCACCGTTTGTCAAAGCGGGCGACGCAGTGCGCGAAGGCCAGACGCTGTTGCTGATCGAGGCCATGAAGACCTTCAACGAGGTCAAGGCGCCCCGCGCAGGCACGTTGCAAAGCATCGCTGTCGCAAGCGGCCAGCCGGTCGAGTTTGGCGAAGTTCTCGCCATTATCGAATAAGCCAGGCCGGCGGCCCCGATGTTCAACAAGGTCCTGATCGCCAACCGCGGCGAAATTGCCCTGCGCATCCATCGCGCGTGCAAAGAGATGGGCATCTCGACGGTCGCGGTTCACTCGACGGCGGATTCGAATGCCATGCATGTCCGTCTGGCCGACGAGAGCGTGTGTATCGGGCCACCACCCGCGGCGGACAGCTACCTCAACATCCACGCAATCCTGTCGGCCGCAACTGTCACGGATGCCGACGCCATTCATCCCGGCTACGGCTTCCTTTCGGAGAATGCCAACTTCGCGCGGATCGTCGAGGAACATGGGCTCGCCTTCATCGGGCCGAGCTCGGATCTGATCGCGACGATGGGTGACAAGGTCGCCGCAAAGGACGCGATGAAGCGCGCCGGCGTGCCGGTCGTCCCCGGATCGGACGGCGCCGTGAGGTCGGCCAGGGATGCCGTTCCGATCGCCGCAGACATTGGTTACCCGGTCATCGTCAAAGCCGCATCCGGTGGCGGCGGGCGCGGCATGAAAGTGGTCGAGCGCCCCGAGGACCTCGAGAACGCATTCAACATGGCATCGACCGAGGCGCTGGCCGGCTTCGGTGATGCGACGGTCTACCTCGAGAAATATCTCGGCCATCCGCGCCATGTGGAAGTCCAGGTCATCGCCGACGGCAAGGGCAATGCCGTCCACCTGTTCGAGCGCGATTGCTCGCTCCAGCGCAAGCACCAGAAGGTGCTCGAGGAGGCCCCCTGCCCGATCCTCGACGAGGCGACCCGCCAGCGCATCGGCAAGGTCTGCGCCGACGCAGCCGCCGATATCGGCTACCGCAGCGCCGGGACGTTCGAGTTTCTCTACGAGAATGATGAGTTCTACTTCATCGAGATGAACACCCGCGTGCAGGTGGAGCATCCGATCACCGAAATGATCTGCGACATTGATATCGTCGCCGAGATGATCCGAATTGCGGCGGGTGAGGAAATGTCCCTGCGGCAGGAGGACATCAAAATCAACGGCCACGCATTCGAATGCCGGATCAACGCGGAAGACCCCGAGACGTTCACGCCCTCACCCGGCCGGATCAACGAGTTTCACGCGCCGGGCGGGCTCGGCGTCCGCGTCGATTCCGCGTTGTACGCCGGCTACAGCATCCCGCCCTACTACGACAGCCTCGTGGCCAAGCTGATCGTCCACGGGCGCACGCGTGATGAAGCATTGATGCGGCTGCGGCGCGCCCTGGGAGAGATGGTCGTGTCCGGCGTCTCCACAACGATCCCGTTGCACCAGCGCCTCGCTGGCAACCCGTCATTCATCGCGGGCGACTATGACATTCACTGGCTCGAAAGTTTCGTTGCGAGCGACTAGGCTTGCCGCATGACGGGACTGACGCCGCAACTTCTACTGGGTGCCTATGCCAGCGGAATATTTCCGATGGCGGAGAGTCGGCACGACACCGATCTGTACTGGATCGATCCCGACATGCGCGGCGTGTTGCCGCTCGATGCATTTCACATTCCACGCCGTTTGCGAAAAACCATCCGGACCTGCCCCTTCGAGATACGCTGCGACAGCGATTTCATCGGCACGGTGCGCGCCTGTGCCGAACCGCAGGGCAATCGACCTGACACCTGGATCAACGATGAAATCGAGCACCTCTACAGTGCTCTGTTCGAGATGGGGTTCGCCCATTCGGTCGAATGCTGGGATGACGGCGCGCTCATTGGCGGGCTCTATGGCGTCAGCCTCGGTGGCGCATTCTTTGGCGAAAGCATGTTTTCGCGTGCACGTGATGCCAGCAAGGTCGCGCTTTGCCATCTCGCTGCGCGGCTGCAGAAGAGCGGATTCGTACTCCTCGACAGCCAGTTCGTCACCGACCATTTACGCCAGTTCGGCGCTACGGAGATCGACCGCGCAGACTACAAGCAGCGCCTTGCGGCGGCCCTCAAGGTTGACGCTGATTTTCAGCCGGAGTTGTCGGACGCCGAGTTCGAGGCCTTCATACAATCCACGACCCAGACATCGTAGACCGGGTGCTCGAGCGCCGAGACTGCGGGGCTCGACGCGAACATCCATCCGGTGAACAGATCGCGCGGCCGTGCCGTTTCAAACGTCTCGTCAATTTCGAGAAACACCGTACTCTCTGGTGGCTCGGTCGGCGGCGCCTTGTGACAGGCGCGGGCCTGGATCAACAGCGACCCGAACCGAACCGGCACATCGAAAGGCGCCTCAAAAGTTGAGATTCTGGCGGTGACCTTATCCAGCCCCTGAAGAACCGCGCCGACTGAAGACGCGCTCTCGTCCTGGGCCTGCAGGCCGATGGGCGCACCTGCCGCAATGATCAGAGCAAGTGCACCGGTCGCCAGGAATTTCTGCATCAGAATTCAGTTGCGCTGCCACGGGGCATCAGAGGTGCCACGGACAACATCATTTCGTATCGGTCGCCAGGAAGATGATTTCCGAGACCGTATCCTCGATTGCCCGAAAATCGCGGGTTCGCGCAATTTCGCCCTGCGGCGCCAGCGTCTCAGCCGACGTACCCGGGAACAAGCGAAGATATTTGCCGCCGAGCAGCCCCTCGGCCGTCACGCCGGCTTCGGTATCGGTCGGCAGGCGAAGGTCGCTGCGCACGGAGAAAGTCACGACAGCCTCGAAGGTCTCGTCATCGAGCGTACGCGCAATCACCGAACCGACCTTCACGCCGGAGATACGCACATCGCTTCCCCGATCGAGCCCGCCGACCTTCAGGAATCGCGCGGTCAGGTGATAGCCATCATCGTCCTGCAGATCGATGGACCGCGCTCCAAAAAACACAAATCCGATCGCGATCAAAAGAACGACCGCGCCAAGGATCGTTTCAACGGCACCGCGTTTCATTGTTTCGCTCCCGCTTCACGTGCTGATTTTGCCTGAGATATGATGAGCCCCAGAAGATCGTCGATGACGATCGCATCTTCCGTGTAGCTGATCCGGCCGCCATCGCTAATCATCTGATCGCCCCCGCCGATATCGACCTGCACGACTTTGCCGCCGAATATACCGTCGGTAATGATCGCTGCGGTCGCGTCGGTATCCAGTTCGACCGATGCGTCGATCCGCAGGGTGGCGCGCACCCGGAATTGTTGGACGAGTTCAAGATCGGCAACTTCACCCACCTGCACGCCGGCGGCGTGAACGGGATTGCCAATCCGGAGACCGTCCGCCCGCCCGAACACCGCGCTTATGTCGACAGTTGAACCGTCGGTTGTCCGGGCCGGACCAAAAACCACGCCCAGAATGCCGACGACCAAAATCACGACCGCCAGACCAACGGTGACGTCCCGGAGTTCACGCTTCGACGACTTGTTCATCCTGATGCGTTCATCGAAATGACCTGATCACGAAAACGGGCTGCGCAATGACCGCGCTATTGGGGGGTCCAGGGCTCGTAGTCACCGGTGCCTCGTCTGCGCTCACCATCGCGCAAAACGCTACCCGGCGGGTGATACGCGGCGCGCGTGCCCGTGAGATTCGGAACATGCTCCTGCTGCCAATCATGACGATGGGCCTCATCGAGCGGCGATTCCGTCATGTGGTGCAGCCAACTGTGCCACTCAGGCGGCACCTTGCTCGCCTCGGGCCTGCCTTTATAGACAACCCAACGGCGCTCACGATTGTAGCGGTTGCGGTTACGCCCCCGATAATAGCGGTTGCCGAACTTGTCGGAGCCGACAAGTTGCCCTGAGACCATGGTCTTAAGCAGCGTTCCCAACGTGGCCATTGAGCTTCCAAATCCCTATGTGCACTGACGTTTCGCGGGACTATGGCACCAGCCCCTGAATTTGGCCAGAGCCATGATGTCACGTTCGCGCGGATTGGAATTGCGGATCCAGACACATGATATGGTCAATAGATGAGCACTGAACCCAAAATGTGGTTGCGGCGCAAATATCTTGTGGTCTACCGTCCTTAATTACCGAGATTTGGTGTTTTTCGTCGTTTTTGTCACGAAATAACCTTGGACTCGGCGGGGGTCGCCTTTGGCGAGTAAGTGGATTTAGGCGCGGCCACCCTGGCTCATTTTTTTTGATTACGGCGCGTGCTGCGCGTCGGTTTTGGGGGGTTACATGCGGATCCAGCGCCGCTTTACGAACGAAGGCGAGAGTCCTTACACCGCGATCGAGTTTCGCACCACATCGAGCGAAATTCGCAATCCTGACGGTTCAGTTGTGTTTTCGGCCGCGGATATCGAAGTGCCTGCGGCATGGACCCAGGTCGCCTGCGATATCCTGGCCCAGAAATACTTCCGCAAGGCCGGGGTCCCGGCACGGTTGAAGCCCGTCAAGGAAGACGATGTTCCCGAGTTTCTGTGGCGACATGCCGCCGATGAAGCCAAGCTTAAGCGCCTCGGCAAGGACAAGCGCCAAGGCGGCGAGACCGACGCCCGCCAGGTCTTCGACCGGCTGGCCGGCACCTGGGCCTATTGGGGCTGGAAAGGCGGCTATTTCGACAGCGCCGAGGATGCCAGCGCCTATTACGACGAAATGCGCTACATGCTGGCGGCCCAGATCGCGGCGCCAAACAGCCCGCAATGGTTCAACACCGGCCTGCATTGGGCCTATGGAATCGACGGCCCCGGCCAGGGTCATCACTATGTCGACTATCAGACCGGTCGCCTGACCAAGTCCAAGAGCTCCTACGAACACCCCCAGCCGCATGCCTGCTTCATCCAGTCGGTCTCCGACGATCTGGTGAATGACGGCGGCATCATGGACCTCTGGGTTCGCGAAGCGCGCCTGTTCAAGTACGGCTCGGGCACGGGTTCAAACTTCTCCCATATTCGTGGCGAGAGTGAATCCCTGTCGGGTGGCGGCAAATCATCGGGCCTGATGAGCTTCCTCAAGATCGGTGATCGCGCGGCCGGCGCCATCAAGTCCGGCGGCACCACACGCCGCGCGGCCAAGATGGTCGTGGTTGATGTCGACCATCCCGACATCGAATCCTATATCGACTGGAAGGTCACCGAGGAACAGAAGGTGGCGGCGCTCGTCACGGGTTCGATCACCTGCCAGAAGCACCTGACGGCAATCATGGCCGCCTGCAACGACGCGGACGCGCCCGAGGGCGACGAGCGGTTCGAGCCGGCCGAGAATCCGGCCCTGAAGAAAGCCATCCGCGAATCCCGCAAGGCAATGGTCCCGGACAATTACGCCCAGCGTGTGATCCAGTTCGCGCGCCAGGGATACTCCGAGATGGAATTCCCGACCTACGACACGGATTGGGATTCCGAGGCCTACCTAACGGTCTCGGGCCAGAACTCGAACAACTCCGTGCGCGTAACCGACGACTTCCTGAAGGCCGTCGAAGACGGTGGTTCCTGGGATCTGAAGCGCCGTACGGATGGGGAAGTTGCGAAGACCGTCGATGCGGGCGAGCTCTGGGACAAGATTTCCTACGCCGCATGGTCATGCGCCGACCCGGGAATTCAGTACGACACCACGATCAACGACTGGCACACATGCCCTGAATCGGGACGGATCAATGCGTCCAACCCGTGTTCGGAATACATGTTCCTCGATGACACGGCCTGTAACCTCGCTTCGCTGAACCTCATGACCTTCCGTGACAACGACGGCAGCTTCGATGTCGACGGGTTCGAGCATGCAGTCCGCCTGTGGACTGTCACCCTCGAAATCTCGGTGCTGATGGCGCAGTTCCCGTCCAAGGAAATCGCACGTCTAAGCTACGAGTTCCGCACATTGGGCCTGGGCTTTGCCAACATCGGCGGCCTGCTGATGGCGTCGGGACTTCCCTATGACAGCGACGAGGGACGCGCACTGTGTGCCTCCATCAGCGCCCTCATGACCGGCGTCTGCTATGCGACGTCGGCCGAAATGGCCGAGGAACTCGGGGCATTCCCGGGGCATGCCAAGAACGCGCCGAGCATGCTGCGGGTCATCCGCAACCATCGCCGTGCGGCACACGGCACCACGACCGGCTACGAGGGCCTGTCGACGCTGCCCGTCGCACTCGACCATGCGAACTGCCCGGACAAGACCATCGCCGAGGCAGCAAAGCGTGCCTGGGACCTCGCGCTCGAACTTGGCGAGGCCCACGGCTATCGCAACGCCCAGACCACGGTGGTCGCGCCTACAGGCACGATCGGGCTGGTCATGGATTGTGACACGACCGGCATCGAGCCGGACTTCGCCCTGGTCAAGTTCAAGAAGCTGGCCGGCGGCGGCTATTTCAAGATCATCAACCGGATGGTTCCCGAGGCGCTTCAAAACCTCGGCTACACGCCGAAGCAGGTCGACGAGATCGCCAACTATGCCGTCGGTTACGGTTCTCTGGCCGACGCAACAGGGATCAACCACGCGACCCTGGCCGAGAAAGGTTTCGGCGACGAACAGATCACCGCGATCGAGGAAGGACTAGGCACGGCGTTCGACATTCGCTTCGCGTTCAACAAATGGACTTTGGGCGAGGCATTCTGCACCGAGACGCTAGGTCTTGAGGTGGCGCAGCTCAACGATATGTCCTTCGACCTGCTGTCCGCCATCGGATTCACCGAGGAGCAGATTGACGAGGCCAACAACCACGCCTGCGGAACGATGACCCTCGAAGGTGCGCCGCACATGAAGGATGAGCATCTTGCCATCTTCGACTGCGCCAACCCGTGCGGGAAGATCGGCAAGCGGTTCCTGTCGGTCGACAGCCACATCCACATGATGGCGGCCGCACAGCCGTTCATCTCGGGCGCCATCTCGAAGACCATCAACATGCCCAACGCCGCCAACATCAAAGACTGTGCCGACGCCTACATGCTGTCATGGCGGCTTGGCCTCAAGGCGAATGCGCTCTATCGCGATGGCTCGAAACTGAGCCAGCCGCTGCAGTCGCAACTCCTGGCAGATGATGCCGACGAGGCGGCGGATGCGCTCGAAGAACTCCTCGACGCGCCGAACGGGCGCCGCGCGGAAATCATTGCCGAGCGGATCGTCGAACGGGTCGTCGAGCGCGAGGTCGATCGCCACAAACTGCCGCATCGTCGCAAGGGCTACACCCAGAAGGCGATCGTCGGCGGTCACAAAGTCTATATCCGCACCGGTGAGTATGACGACGGGACGATCGGCGAGGTGTTCCTCGACATGCACAAGGAAGGTGCCGCGTTCCGCTCGCTGATGAACAACTTCGCCATCGCGGTCTCGATCGGCCTGCAATACGGCGTTCCCCTCGAAGAGTTCGTCGACGCCTACACCTTCACCCGGTTCGAGCCCTCGGGCCCGGTCGAGGGCAACGAGACCATCAAGATGGCGAGTTCGATCCTCGACTACATCTTCCGTGAGCTCGCGATCAGCTATCTGGGCCGCAACGACCTGGCCCATGTGGAGATCGATGACCTCGAGCCCGACACGATGGGCCGCGGGGAATCCGACGACGGGCTGCCGCCGCGCAGCAAGCTGACGGAATCCGTCGTCAGCACCGGTTATGTCCGCAGAAGCACCCTGTCGGTGATCGAGGGCGGCCTGCGCGAACTGGAACCCGTCGAACGCGCACCGGAAGCCACGGCAACCGGCACCGACGGCATGCCGACCGGCGAAATCGAGCAGGTTGTGGCCCCGATGGGCACGCCGACTGGCCAGCAACTCGATCTCGAATATGTGGTTCAGGAAGAGCGTTCGATGCGCATCCGCCAGGCCCGGCTCCAGGGCTATGAGGGCGATGCTTGCGGCGAATGCGGCAACTTCACACTTGTGAGGAATGGAACCTGTCTCAAATGCGACACCTGCGGGGGCACCAGCGGGTGTAGCTGAGGAATTCGGGCCGGGTCGGACCCCAATGGCCTGAATAGTCGACCCCGCGCCAGTCCGCTTGGCGCCGGGTCACTCTCCTCCCTGACCTCCGGGGTGTGCAAAGGTAGGCGCACCCCGGTTTTTTTGACGAAATCTATCTCCCGGTTTCTTAACCTGCGCGCGCCGCCCGGTTATGCTGTCGGCCAACATCCGCCCGGGTTCACAAACGGGCATCACAGGAGAACCCCATCATGTCCGGAACCATCGACGCCCGCCTCGCCGAACTCGGCATCGAATTGCCGCCCGCCAACGCGCCCGCCGGCAACTATGTCCCCTATGTGCAGACGGGGAACCTGCTCTTCGTATCGGGCCAGATTCCCATCGTCGACGGCAAGCCGGGCTTCATCGGACGCCTCGGCGCGGAATTCGGGGTCGATGACGGCGCGGCAGCCGCCCGGGTCTGCGCACTCGCGCTCATCGCCCAGGCCAAGGACGCACTCGGCGGCGATCTCGACCGGATCAGCCGGGTGGTGAAACTCACGGGCTTCGTCGCCGCGACTCATGATTTCCCCGATCACCCGAAGGTCGTCAACGGCGCGTCGGATCTGTTCGCGGAGGTCTTCGGCGATGCCGGCCGCCATGCCCGCGCGGCCGTGGGCATGGCGTCCCTACCCCTCGGTGTCGCGGTCGAGGTCGAGGCCATCTTCGAAATCGACTGACCCGCAGAGACATCAAACCATGGGTCTCCATCACAGCCATTCTCACGGACCGGCGCCGGCCGACACCCCGGGCGGCGACAAGCGCCTGGTCTTCGCCATCGCGGTCAATGTTCTCCTGACCGTGGCCCAGATCATCGGCGGGGTCTTGTCCGGCAGTCTCGCGCTGGTGGCCGACGCCATCCACAATCTGTCCGACGCCGCCGCCCTCGCCATCGCGTTGATCGCCCGGCGGATCGCCCGGCACCCGGCCGACGCCAAACACACATACGGGCACGGGCGCGCAGAGATGATCGCCGCCGTCTTCAACCTCGCATGGTTGATATTCATCGGGATTTTCCTGGTCGTTGAGGCGGTCGAGCGCTTCTTCAATCCGCAGCCGATCGCTGGCTGGACCGTGGTCATCATCGCCGCCATCGCATTGGCGGTCGATATCGCAACCGTGATGCTGACCTACCGCATGTCGAAAACTTCGATGAACATCCGCGCGGCGTTCATCCACAATCTGTCGGATGCCATGGCGTCCGTCGGCGTGATCGTCGCCGGCACGCTGATCATCCTGTACGACTGGCTGTTCGTGGACGCGCTCGTCACTATCGTGATCGCCGCCTATATTCTCGGCCACGCCGCGATCGAGATTCCCAAGGCCATTCACATCCTGATGCAGGGTGTCCCGGCGGGCCTGGATATCGCGGATGTCACCGCGGCGCTGCAGGAGGTGCCGGGTGTCCATGACATCCACCATGTCCACATCTGGCACATCGACGAACACCGCCGCTCACTCGAGGCCCATGTGGTGATCGATCCGGTGGATATGGACCGGATGGAAGAGGTCAAAGCTGCCCTCAAGGGTCTGCTGTCAGCGCAATTCGGGATCGGCCATTCGACGCTTGAATTCGAGTATCCCGACCCCGCCACTACATCTGACGACGCGCCGCTTGGTGACGCCGCCACGGACCACTAGACTGTCGCCATGCCCGACGGAGACACAGCACTTTCCGCCCGCGTCGTCGAGAATATCGCGAACATTCCGCCCGACACCTGGGACCGGCTTGCCGGACGCGACAACCCGTTCGTCAGCTACCCGTTCCTGTTGGCGCTGGAGGAGACCGGCTGCGCGTCGAACGAGGCCGGCTGGCTGCCCCATCATGTGGTGGTCGAGGAGGCGAATGGCGACGTCATCGCCGCAGCACCGCTCTATCTGAAGAGCCATTCCCAGGGCGAGTATGTGTTCGACCATGGCTGGGCCCATGCGTGGGAACGCGCGGGTGGGCGCTACTACCCGAAGATGCAGGTCGCAGCCCCCTTCTCGCCCGTCAGCGGCCCTCGCTTGCTGGCCGGTGACGCGCCGGACTCAAACGACGCCCGGCTCACGCTCCTGCGCGCGCTGGAAACGGTCTGCCAGAAGCTCGATATGTCGTCGGTGCATGTGACCTTCTGCACCCAACAGGATTACGACGTGATGGGCCTCGCCGGCTGGATCCAGCGGATCGGCCGCCAGTTCCACTGGCACAATCGCGGCTACGAGACCTTCGACGATTTCCTCGGCGCGCTGACCAGCCGCAAGCGCAAGATGATCCGCAAGGAACGGCGCCAGGTCGCCGATCAGGGCATCACGGTCCGCGCGCTGACGGGCGACGACATCACGTCTCTGCACTGGGACGCCTTCTATCAATTCTACGTCGACACCTATGACCGCAAGTGGGGCGCCCCGTATCTGACCCGCGCGTTCTTCGAGGCGGCCCAGGACCGGATGGGCGATCAGATCGTGCTGGTCATGGCCGACATGGAAGGCCTGCCGGTCGCCGGCGCGCTCAACCTACGTGGTGCCACGGCGCTGTATGGCCGCAACTGGGGCTGCCTCGGCGACTTCCGCTTCCTGCATTTCGAGGCCTGCTATTATCAGGCGATCGAGTTCGCGATCGACAACGGCCTCCAGACCGTCGAGGCCGGCACCCAGGGCCCCCACAAGATCCAGCGCGGCTATGAGCCGGTGCAGACTTACTCCGGCCACTACATTCCCAATGAGAGCTTCCGCGAAGCGGTCGAGCGCTTCTGCCGCGAGGAAGAACGCGAAGTCGACTGGGAGATCGAGAACTACGCCGACCACCTGCCCTACCGGCAGGAAGACTAAGCGGCGCACAAGCAAAGGGCGGGTCCAAGCCCGCCCCTGCAATATTTCTGATTTCCTGAAGCCCGCTACTTCTCGACGAGCGCCGGTTTCTTGTCGCCGCCGCCATCACCATCGGAATCGCCCTTGCTTGGGCTCTTGCGCTTGCGCTTCGGCTTGCCGCCATCCTTGCCGGATGGCTTGTCCTGCTCCAGGTCGAAGGTCAACGCATCGTCCTTCACGCCGATCCTGACGGTGCCGCCCTTGGTCAGCTTGCCGAACAGCAGTTCCTCGGCCAGCGGCTGCTTGAGATGCTCCTGGATCATGCGGGCCAGCGGCCGGGCGCCGAACTTCGAATCATAACCCTTCTTCGCCAGCCAATCGCGCGAAGCATCGTCGAGCACGATGGAAACGTTGCGGTCGTCGAGCTGGGCCTCCAGCTGAATGACGAACTTCTCGACCACCTTGCCCATGACATCGGGCGACAGGCTGTTGAAGCCGATGACGGCATCGAGGCGATTGCGAAACTCCGGTGTAAACAGCCGGTTGATCGCTTCCTCGTCTTCGCCTACGCGCTCGTCGGATCCGAAGCCCATGGCGGGTTTGGCCATATCGGCCGCACCGGCGTTGGTCGTCATGATCAGGATGACGTTGCGGAAATCGACATTCTTGCCGTTGTGATCGGTCAGCTTCCCGTAATCCATCACCTGCAGGAGGATGTTGAACAGATCGGGATGCGCCTTCTCGATTTCGTCGAGCAGCAGCACCGAATGGGGGTGCTGATCGACGGCATCGGTCAAAAGACCACCCTGATCAAAGCCGACATACCCCGGCGGCGCGCCGATCAGGCGTGAGATCGAATGGCGCTCCATATATTCCGACATATCGAAGCGGGTGAGCTCGACCCCGAGCGAATGGGCGAGTTGCCGCGCCGCCTCGGTCTTGCCGACGCCGGTGGGGCCGGAGAACAGGTAGGCACCGATGGGCTTTTCGGGCTCGCGCAGGCCCGCACGGGCCAGCTTGATCGCACTCGACAGCGCGGTGATCGCCTGGTCCTGGCCGAACACCATCGTCTTCAGGTCGCGTTCGAGATTCTCGAGCGCGGTCTTGTCGTCGCGGCTGACCGTCTTCGGCGGGATACGCGCGATCTTGGCGACCACGGCCTCCACATCCTTCACGCCGACGGTCTTCTTGCGCTTCGACGGCGAGAGCAGCGACTGGGCCGCGCCCGTCTCGTCAATCACGTCGATGGCGCTGTCGGGCAGCTTGCGGTCGTTGATGTAGCGCGCCGAGAGCTCGACCGCAGTGCGGATCGCCTGTTCGGTGTAGCGGATATCGTGATGCTCTTCGTAGTAGGGCTTCAACCCGCGCAGGATCTTGACCGTGTCCTCGACCGACGGCTCGTAGACGTCGATCTTCTGGAACCGGCGGACGAGCGCCCGGTCCTTCTCGAAATAGTTCCGGTATTCCTTGTAGGTGGTCGAGCCGATGCAGCGCAGCTTGCCGCCGGCGAGCGCCGGCTTCAGCAGGTTCGACGCGTCCATGGCACCGCCCGATGTGGCGCCGGCGCCGATGACCGTATGGATCTCGTCGATGAACAGCACCGCGCCCTCGGTCTCCTGGAGCTCGGTCATCACGGCCTTGAGCCGTTCCTCGAAGTCGCCGCGATAGCGTGTGCCGGCGAGCAATGCGCCCATATCGAGCGCGAAGATCGTGGCATCGGCCAGGACCTCGGGCACATCACCTTCGACGATACGCCTGGCCAGGCCCTCGGCGATGGCCGTCTTGCCGACCCCGGGATCACCCACATAAAGCGGGTTGTTCTTGGTCCGCCGGGCGAGAATCTGGATCGTGCGCTCAACCTCGGCCTCGCGCCCGATCAGAGGGTCGATGTCACCATCCTCGGCCTTCTGGTTGAGGTTGACACAATAGGCGCCCAGCGCCTCCTGCCCCTTCTTGATACTCGCCTCGCCGTCGAGGCCCTCTTCGTCGGCGCCGTGCACGGGCCGGTTGTCTTCCTGGCCGGGCACCTTGGCGATGCCGTGCGAGATATAATTCACCGCATCAAGACGGGTCATCTCCTGCTGCTGCAGGAAATAAACCGCGTGGCTTTCGCGTTCCGAGAAAATGGCGACCAGCACATTCGCGCCCGTGACCTCTTCGCGGCCGGACGACTGGACATGGATTGCGGCGCGTTGAAGGACACGCTGGAACCCGGCCGTCGGCTTGGATTCCTCCGTGCGGCTGGTGATCAGGCTCGAGAGCTCCTCATCAATATACTGAGAGAGATCCCGGCGCAGGTGATCGATATCGACACCACAGGCCCGCAACACGGCGACCGCATCCTGGTCTTCGGTCAGCGAGAGCAGGAGATGCTCGAGCGTTGCGTATTCGTGATGCCGCTCGTTGGCGAGCGACAATGCACGGTGAAGCGATTGTTCCAAATTCTGAGACAGCATTTGCGAAGGTTACCTTCTGCGTCAGGGCTTCGTCATCCGGTTCAACATCAAATAGTCGCGTGTTATTCCTTTTCCAGCGTGCATTGCAATGGATGCTCATGCTTGCGCGCAAAATCCATCACTTGCGTGACCTTGGTCTCGGCCACTTCATAGGTAAACACACCGCAGATGCCGACGCCCTTCTGGTGGACGTGCAGCATGATCTGGATGGCTTCCTCATGCTGTTTCTCGAAAAACTGCTCAAGGACCAACACCACGAATTCCATAGGTGTGTAGTCGTCGTTCAGCATCAAGACCTTGTACATCGACGGCTTTTTCGTCTTTGACCGGGTCTTGGTCGCAATACCGGTGCTGTTATCACCGTCACCGCCGATCGCATCATCGGAATCATCATCCGACGCGCGCGGTGCGACGGCGAATTTCTCAAGCAACACGTTGAGACTGCTTAACATCTTGTGTTCGGACTTCCTCTTTCACTCACGCGCCATTGTAGCCGAGCCATGCACGTTCGTGAATGCATGTGGCGCAGTTATTCAGATAATTGAGGTGGCCCGCCATGAAAGGCAAGGAGCCGAAATAGGGACGGCCCGGCCAGAAATCCTGGGCCGGGCCGTCAAACCGCCGTCGTAAAGGGAGGAGAGTTACGCGGCGACTGTCTTCGAGAACGTCTCAACGGCCTTGTTGAGGCGCTCGTTCAGAGGCTGTGCGGCTTCATTGGAAACCTTGACCGACAGGTCCTGGAGCTTGGCGGATTCTGCGACGAAATCGTCATACGCAGCCTTCGCGAGCTCGGTCTGCAGGTCCATGAACTCCTGCGGGTTCTTGATCGCACCAAGCTTCTGGGCCGCGGCCATGTTGGCCTCGATCGTCTTCTCCGCGTAAGCGGCGAATTCCTTGCCAACGATCTCGAAGCCCTTGGCGAAGATGTTGCCTGAAACGACGAACGCTTCGGCATTCTCGCGGCTGACGTCGGTCAGCTGATCGAGGTTCTCCATCGCGGACTTCTGTGCCTTGTCCATCTGCTCACGGGCGGTCGTGTAGAACTGCTCGTAGCTCTTGGCGAAGGCCTCGGTACCTGCCTGAACGGCGTCTTCGATCGTCTTCTTCTGTGCCGCAGCGGCGGATTCCAGGGTTTCCTGAGCCGCGTTCGCCGCACCATTCTTTTTCGTGGTGGCCATGTCTGACTTCCTTTCGTTTATGTGCATTTCGGTGCACATGCGCCGAGGACCGGGATACGTTTGAACCAAGCCCTTGATTAATTCGTTATGCTGCAATGCAACATGACGTGAATATGGGAGCGGCCCGAGGGGATGTCAACGAATTATTGTGCGCTGCACCATTTTTTGTCTTCGTACGCCATAACCTGCTGATTAACAACAGTAATAATGGCACACAACAGCCACCAACCGGCATTCGCCGGGGCGATTCAGCCATCGGCAACAATGGGTATCTAGTGCGCGGAGATCCAGCTTACGGCGCGCTTGTTCCACGCGCCGGCAGGGTCGGCGCCGTCACCCAGCACCGTGAAATGGGTCTTCCCCGGAATTTCAAGGGTCTCAACATCACCCCCGCCATCGGCCAACGACTGCGCAAACGCCTTGCCCTGGGGAATCAGGAACGGATAATCCTCGCCGCCCCACGTCACCAGGCATGGCGGCGGTGCCTCCGCGATCCGGTAGAGCGGGCTCTTTTCGCGCCCCTCATCACCCTCCGGCAGGCACGGCGGCGGCCAATCGTCGAAATCGGCTCCCGACGACACGTCATAGACCCCGGATATTGGCAGGCAGCCCTTGATGACATCCCGGGGCAGGCCGTGGCGAGACTGCCAGTCTCGGGTCACGGCGAGCTGCGCGGCGTAGTGCCCACCGGATGAATGCCCGCCGATGAAGATCCGCTGCGGGTCGCCCCCGACCCGATCGACATTGGCGGACAGACAAGCCAGCCCGTTACACAAATCGGGGAACCCGTCGTCATAGGTCGCAGGCGCAAGGCGGTGCCCCAGGCTTGCAAACGTGATCCCGGCCGCATGGAAACCCGGTGCCATGAAGGCCATGGCTTCCTTGTGCCCGCTCGTCCAGCGCCCGCCATGGATGAAGGCAAACACATCACCGTTGGGGTTGGGGGCCGGATAGATCGAGATCCGCTGATAGATATCGTCGCCCCAGGGGACGTCGTCGCCTTCGACGTCTCGACTCTTGTCCCAGCAAAGTTGCTGATAGGCCAGCACGGCTTCCGGCCGTTGCAACTGCGGCGGATAATCCTCTTGCCTCAACAATGTCATGTCCCCAACTCCCATACGTGTATCTGACTGCGACTGGAACAGGCCGCCTGGAACAAGCCGCCTGGAACAGGCCGCCTAGAACAAGCCGACGATCCCGTCACCCGTTCGGTTTATTTTGATCTCGAACGCATTGTCAGCAAAGCCCTCAATTTGTTCGGCCTCGAGGAATTCTACTCCGGTCATATCATGGGCCAGCAGCGGCGTGCGAAATGCCAGCGACTGGATCGCGACCCGGTCCTGCTCAAACGCGTGCAACCGGAATTCCCCCGACTGGCACGCGGCGACCGCCCAGTAGAACTTGTTGCTGCGAAGCCGTTGTCCGGCCGATGCCGGCGCATTCGCCACGTCGCGCTGCAGACCATCGACAATGGCCGCCACCTCGACGTCCGCCAGCCGGGCGTCTGATCGACGCAGTTCCCAAGGCCCCAGTGGATTGCGAAATTGAAAGTTGGCGACATTGCCCGCCCTGTTGCGCGCGCGCGAGTTCTGGTCAGCGCCGACCGCGCCCAGGCGCAGGTCATAGGCCCTGATCTGGCGCTCATAGACCGCGTTGTAGACGAAGCGATACTGGTCAGGAGAATCCGCCGTGCAGGCGGCGCGAATATCGTCGCCGGCGACATAACTGAACCAGGTCAGTGATCTTTCAGCGGGATTGTCGGCTGAACCATCAAATGTGGTGCAGGCAGCAAGCCCCAGGGCGGCGACAATTGAGAAGGCAATATGGCGCATGTTTCCTCGCGGGTTGCCGTTCCAACATGGTTAGTGATGAGATAATTCCAAGATTGTATTTACATGGATTCGGTACATTCACTAGAATCACATTGATTCAATTGAAAAAATCGTCTGGGGGCGATTGTTGATGGGCATGTGTTCTGGTTTCGGCAATGGATGGCTCGCGCGCCGCAAGGCACGCGCAGGCCTCCTGCGACACCCATCTCGAATCATGGCCGCGGGCCTGTTCGCGGCCGCGGCTATGCTGGCAACCCAGCCGGCGCAGGCAGGCTATGCCTCCTTCGTGATGGACGCACAAAGCGGCGAAGTCTTTCACGCGCGCAATGCGGACACACGGAACTTCCCGGCCTCGCTCACCAAGATCATGACCTTGTTCATGGTCTTCGAAGCGCTTGAAACCGGGCGCCTCAAACTCGATCAGGCGTTGCCGGTTTCGCGACGTGCCGCGGGCCAGGCTCCTTCCAAACTCGGGCTGCTGGTCGGCCAGACCATCTCCGTCAGAGAGGCAATCGGTGCGCTCTCGGTGAAATCAGCCAATGATGTTGCAACCGTGGTTGCCGAAGCAATCGGCGGGACCGAGATTAAATTCGCGCAGATGATGACCCGGCGGGCACGGGAAATCGGCATGCATCGGACGACGTTCAAGAATGCATCGGGCCTGCCCAATCGCGGCCAGCTCAGCACGGCCCGGGATATGGCGGTCCTGGGCAAAGCAATGCTTGTCCGGTTTCCCAACCAGTATGCTCACTTCTCGGATCTGACCTTCGCGTATGGCAAGCGGACTTACAGCAATCACAACAAGCTGCTGAAAACCTACGAGGGCATGGACGGCATCAAGACCGGATATATTCGTGCCTCGGGCTTCAATCTGGTCGCGTCGGCCGAGCGCAATGGCGTGCGCCTCATCGGGGTCGTCTTCGGCGGTAAGACAGGAAAGTCGCGCGACACCCACATGGCATCTCTGCTGAACCGCTCTTGGGGCCGTGCACAGTCCAATTCCACCAATTCCACGTTCGCTGCCCTACCCCTGTCGAAGCCGGCAATACCCGGGCAGGCCGATACAACAGCGCAGCTTCCGCTCGCCCCCGTTTCAGCCCCTGTGAACACGGCCAGTCGCACAGGAAATATGCTCGAATGGGGCGTCCAGGTCGGCGCCTTCAAGGGTTACAGCCGCGCCCATCTGGCCGCGGGACAAGCCGCCCAACGTCTGCGGGGGCTGCCGGCCACCGCAACCATCGAAATTCTGCCGCTGAACAGCAAGGGTACGACCCTGTTTCGGGCCCGTATCGTGGGTATGGAACAAGACATCGCCCGTAATATCTGCCGGGAGCTTCAAAGCTCCGGCTCCGCCTGCGCCATGGTCAAGCCGAACGGCAATATTCAGCTGGCCCAGGCGCACCGGTAGCGCGTCCACCGTTCGCGAACCGTCATGTCCCTCCTTCATCTCGACGATTTCGAAACCGGACAGGTATACGACCTCGGACAGCATATGTTCGCCGAGGACGAGATCATCGAATTCGCGACCCAGTTCGACCCGCAACCATTCCATGTCGACCCGGAAGCCGCCGCGGCATCCAATTTCGATGGTCTGATCGCCAGTGGCTGGCACACCGGTTCGGTGTTCATGCGCCTGCTCGTTGACGGCCTGCTGGCGCGCTGCGCATCGATGGGATCACCTGGGGTCGACGAATTGCGTTGGCTCGCGCCAGTGCGCCCGGGGGATGTCCTGACGGCCACACTGCATATCGAGGAAGTGCGCCCCTCGAAAAGCCGCCCGGATCGTGGATTCATCACGACACGCGCAGTTCTGACCAATCAGGATGCCGCCGAAGTCTTCACGCTGCGCGCGCCTCTGATGATACGCCGCCGCGCAGAACCCGCAGGCTGAACTTCGCCTTTTCTGCGCCTACTCCGCAGCTTTCGCATTTCCGATCGCGTCGTTGACCCGAGGCATAACCTCTTCGGCCATCAGTTGCATCGAGCGCCGGGACAATGTCTCGTCGACCCAGTCCGTGCCTGCATAGACCAACTCTCCAAAATCACCGGTGACCTCACGCAGGGCGAGGATCTGGTCGACGACCTCATTCACGGTCCCGCAAATGACCAGGTCATCGAGAATGCGATCGAGCGTGATCGCCTCCGTGGGCTCGTCACGGTCATGCGCAAAAACCGTGTGCCGGTTCGAGCGCTTCAGTTTCTTGAAAAGCTGGCTGTAATAGAACCGATACGGGCTGTTCGCGTCGTCCTTGCCATAGCTTTTCGCCGTCGCGTCGTCGTCGGCCACGAACAATGTTCGTGCGACACGCCAGTCGGCCGGATTGGCAACCACACCGGCGCTTTCCTTGCCTTTTTTGTAATTTATCCAATGGGTTGCCGCCCATTTGTCGATCAGGAAGTTTGCCGACAGGGGGTGAAAATCCCGCGCGCCCATGGCGATGACACCCTTGGAGAAGGGCGCAACGACCGTGCCGACAATTTCCGGGCGCGGCTGCTGGTAGGGTTTTGGCATAATCCCGACACCGACCTCCTCGAAAATCGATACCTCGGTCGAGACCTTGAATCGGTTGTCCGGCAGATCGATGCTGTAGGGCGGATCGCGCTCCCATATTTCCAGAATCACGTCGATGGCTTCGGCAAATATCTGGTTGCGGTCCTCGTCGATCATCCCCAACGCTTCCGCATCGGACCGCAGCGCGCCAGGGCTGATGCCCATGATGAACCGACCTTCGGCGAGATGGTCGAACATGGCGGCATGGGCCGCGACCAGGACCGGATGCATATGCGAGAGATTGGTCGTCCCGGTTGCAAGCTTGATCTGCTTGGTCGAATGAATCAGCGTCGCGTGGAACAGCATCGAGTTGGTGATGCTTTCCGCTTTGTCGGTCAGATGTTCACCAATGAACGCGTCATGAAACCCCAATTCATCGCAAAGAATGACCGCTTCACGGTCCTCGCGCAGCACCTGGGTGTAGTCGCGGTGCAGCGGATGCACCGGCATGGCGAAGTAACCTAATTTCATGATGGTCATATTTTCTGCCTGATTGGCTCGGCGTGTATTCAATCAGAACAGGGTATGCACTCGCCGCGCCTGCGGCGATCCGAAATACGACGCCGATCTTGCCATGTGAGCAGAGAATGAACGTGCGCCAAACACGCGAACGCCCCGCAATCAGAGGTCTTCAGGCGCCTCGATACCGCTTGCCGCGAGTTGACCGGATAAGTCTTGTTTCAGCCGGGCAAGGCCTGATTCGTCACCGGCCTCGCAACGGGCCACCAAAACATCCTGCGTATTCGACGCGCGGAGAAGCCACCAGCCATCGGCTGTGCTGACGCGAACGCCGTCGATGCCCGATACATCCGCCCCAGCCTCCGCCAGACGGGCCTCCACTTCCGTGATCACCGCGAACTTCCGGTCCTCCGAACAGGGGAAACGCAGCTCGGGCGTGTTGCAAACCTCGGGCAACTCATCGCGCAGTTCGGCAAGGGTCATACCCTTGCGTTCCAGCAGCGACAAAAGGCGGACCGCCGCATACAGACCGTCATCGAAACCAAAATAGCGGTCGGCAAAGAAGATATGCCCGCTCATCTCGCCGGCCAGCGGCGCGCCCGTCTCGGCCATCTTCGACTTGATCAGGGAATGCCCTGTCTTCCACATCACCGGCACACCGCCATGGCGTGCGATCTCATCGAACAGAACCTGGCTCGATTTCACATCGGCGATGATCGTCGCACCGGGATCATCGCGCAGGACATCTTCGGCGAACAGCATCATGAGCTGGTCCGCCCAAAGGATACGTCCGCGTCCATCCACCACGCCGATGCGGTCCGCGTCTCCATCGAAAGCGATTCCCAGTTCGCAATCATGTTCGGCGACGTGTTTCTGCAGATCGACAAGATTCGCGGCCACGGTCGGGTCCGGATGGTGCCCGGGAAATGTTCCGTCGACGATACCGTTGACCACATGATGATGGCCCGGCATGCGTGAGCAGAGCATGTTGAGGATTTCTCCCCCTGACCCGTTGCCCGGGTCCCAGGCGACCCGCGCCATGCGCATCGGCTCGTGCTCTTGCGCGAGCACCGCCACATAATCTTCGCGCACGTCGATATCCTCGACGCTGCCGCTGCCTTCGGAGTATCCCGCGGAGCGTGCCATCTCGCCAAGTCGTTTGATGTCATCGCCGAAGAACGGCTTGCCGGCCAGGGTCATCTTGAACCCGTTGTAATCTGCCGGATTGTGGCTACCGGTCACCATCAGTCCCGAACCTGTTTCGAGGTGGCGGATCGCGAAGGACAGCATGGGGGTCGGTCCCATATTGATCCGCTTCACCGCGAGCCCGCAGGCCATGAGGCCTTCGAGAACCGCCTCCGCCAATTCCGGCGACGTCAGGCGTCCGTCAAATCCCAGCGCGACCTGGTCGCCACCTTTCTCGACCACACATGTCCCGAAACTGCGGCCGACCGCATAGGCATCACTCTTGGTCAGAGATTCGCCGACGACCCCGCGAATATCGTATTCACGCAGGATCGTGGGATCAAAAGAATGGGCATCCGCCATGCGGAACCTCTAACTGGCTGGTGTTAAGGAGGCGCGGCCCACGGATGTGTACTGGAAACCGGCCGCGGCCATCTCTTCGGGCCGGTAGATGTTGCGGAGATCAACCATGATGGGCTGCTTCAAAAGTTCTCCCATGCGCCGGAAATCGAGACCGCGGAATTCATTCCATTCGGTCAGGATCGCCACGGCATCTGCGCCGTCCATGGCGTCATAGGCATCCTGGCACCACACCGGGCCGTCCATTATCTTGCGCGCCTCGTCCATGCCCACCGGGTCGAATACACGAACCGTGGCGCCGGCCTCGATCAATCGCGGCACGATGACCAGGCTCGGCGATTCACGCATATCATCCGTGTTGGGCTTGAACGTCAGTCCGAGCACGGCAACCGTCTTGCCCTCGACACTCCCGCCACACGCGGCAATGATCTTGCGGGCCATCGCCTCCTTGCGCTCGGCATTGACCGTGATGACCTGCTCAACGATCGTAATGGGCGCCTCGGCATCCCGTGCGGAACGCACCAGCGCCTCGGTATCCTTCGGAAAGCATGAGCCGCCATAACCGGGTCCCGCATGAAGGAACTTGCCACCGATCCGGCCATCGAGGCCGATCCCCTTGGCCAGCTCCTGCACATCGGCACCGACCTTCTCGCACAGATCCGCAAACTCGTTGATAAACGTGATCTTGGTCGCGAGGAATGTGTTGGCCGCATACTTGATCAGTTCCGCCGTCTCGAGGCTTGTCTGAATGATCGGCGTGTCACGCAGGAACAGCGGGCGATACAGGCTCGCGACGGTCTCGCGTGCACGATCCGTGTCGGCGCCGATCACGACCCGGTCCGGGCGCATGAAATCCTCGATCGCAGACCCCTCGCGCAGGAACTCCGGGTTCGACGCAATATCGATGTCGGCGTCGGGGGCCGCGGCGCGGATACGTTTCAACACCTCGCGGCCGGTTCCCACCGGAACGGTCGATTTCGTCACGACGACGGTATGCCCATCGGCGTTTCGGGCAATGTCTTCGGCAGCCTGGAACACGTAGCTCAAATCGGCATGGCCGCCGCCGCGCCGCGTCGGCGTTCCCACCGCAATAAAGACCGCATCGGCGCCTGACACGGCAGCCGCCAAATCGGTCGTAAAGGTCAGGCGGCCTCCGGCTACATTTCGTGCCACCAGGTCATCGAGCCGAGGCTCGTAGATCGGCATCTCGCCTGCCTCGAGCATCTTGATCTTTTCCGCATCGAGATCGACGCAGACTACATCCCACCCGAACTCCGAGAAACAAGCGCCTGACACAAGGCCGACATATCCCGTTCCCACCATCGCGATTTTCATTCGGAAATGTCTCCCATGCGCGCCAGCATCTCTCGTGTACCGGGGCCCAGATCGTCGCGTTCAAGCGCAAACGCCAAATTCGCCTCAAGAAACCCGAGCTTGTCGCCGCAGTCGAACCGCCGGCCCTCGAAGGCGAGGCCATGGAACGGCTGCCGGCCGATCAGTTTGGCCATCGCGTCCGTCAATTGGATTTCGCCACCCGCCCCCGTCTCCTGGCGCTCCAGCTCCTTGAACACATCTGGGGTCAGGATATAACGGCCGATCACCGCCAGGTTCGACGGTGCGGTTCCCTGCGCAGGCTTTTCGACCAGCCCCGTGACCGGACGGACGCGTCCATCGGCGCCGCCGGAATCGATAATGCCGTAGCGCGACGTGTGTTCGTCGGGCACTTCCATCGCCGCGATGACATTCCCGCCTTCGGTCTCGAAGACATCGACCATCTGGCGCAGGCACGGCGTCTCGGCCTGGATCAAATCGTCGGCCAGCAACACGGCAAACGGTTCGTCGCCGACGAGGTGCCGCGCACACCAGACGGCGTGGCCCAGGCCTAGCGGTTCCTGCTGGCGGACATAGGCGATGTTGCCAGGTTGCAGGAGAGCCTCGTGGATGTCGGTAAGCTCCGCCGACTTGCCCTTCTCTTCAAGCAACGCCTCGAGCTCGATGCTGCGATCGAAATGGTCCTCGATCGCGCTCTTGCCGCGGCCTGTCACGAAGATGAACTGCTCAATGCCTGCGGCGCGTGCCTCATCAACGGCATACTGAATGAGCGGCCGGTCAACGACCGGCAGCATCTCTTTCGGCAGGGCTTTGGTGGCCGGCAGAAACCGGGTTCCCATACCACCCACGGGAAATATCGCCTTGCGGATGCGATTGGTCATGAAAAGAGCCGTAATTCCATTTGCTTAGCACCGACAAGCGCATACGCGACTTTTGCCATAGCGCCGGGATGCCCGCAAGCGTGCGTGGTTACCGCCCGTGCAGCGTATCTTTTGCCTGATTGACCTTTGCGGCCATCCAGTCGGAACCACCCTGGTCGGGATGCGCGCGTTTCATTTCGGTTCGGTAGGCGGCCTCGATGTCGGAGTCCGACGCCTTTTCGTCCACACCCAGTATCTCGCGCGCCTCGGCCTCGCTCATGCCAGTCTGGGTCCAGGGGCTTGCGCTACCCGACGCCCCATCACCGGCGTCGCGCCGTCCGGCCCCCGCATCACCCCCGGCAACATCGCGCCAATCGGGGTGATTTCGGTCCATAAAGCTCTCCAGCACGCTGCGAGACTGCTCATCCTCGACGGCGCAGAGGCGCCAGAGCTCGACCATCTCACCGAGCTTGAGTGCCGACAGCATCCGTCCGGACAGCGGCCCTTCGCGGACCTCGCCATCCATTTCACCGGTATCGTGATCGAGCTCCATCCGCAGAAAACGCGTCTCGACCTGGCTCGACTGGCCCGCGCGCGGGCCGCGTGCATTCTTGCGCATCGTGTTGATCGCGCGCAGTCGCGTCAGGAATGGCATCGCGGGAACCAGCAACGCCCAAATGAAGTTCCAGCGTCCCGAAAGCACAATCGCGATCAGGCCGACCACCAGCAAAATCGCACCCGTCCAGCGGATCGCCCGGATGATTTGAGCCGGTTGCGCGGTGACATACCAGCGCGAGACGAGATACAAGCCCACTAGGACGAAGATCGCGAGGACTAGCAAGGGCAACATATATCGATCCTACTTCCCGCCGCGCATCTGATCGGCAATCTGGAGAACCCGCCCGCCCTTGCGCTTCCCGAAATCCTCGAGCGCGCGGCGGCCGCCTGCCGAGAAGACCGCGACGGCGGCCAGCAATTCACGCAGTTGCTGGGCGCTGCCCGCATCGAACCCGCAATAGGCACCGCCGGACAGTTTGGCGATCTGCTCGAATGCGCGCCGGGAAACCGGCTCCCCGCCCTCATGGAAAACGAACACCGGTGTTCCCACCAGCCCGAGCTGACCCGCGATATGCCCCAGCTCGTCGATATCCTCTTCCACAACGTCGCCGACAAAGACCAGCGCGTCCACTTTCTGCGTGTTCGTTTCCTTGAGCGCGTGGCGCAAAAGCTTGCGGATCTGCGTGCGGCCCGCGAGGCAGCGCACCTTGATCATGCGCCGGACCAGCTCTTCGGGTGATTCGAGCCAGTGGGTCACCTTCATCTCGCCGAAGCCGCGATAAAAGGCGAGTTGCACCTCCAGCCCGCCAATGTCGTCCGTCGAGGCGAACATCTCGGACTGAATCTGGCACGCCATGTCCCAGGTGGGCTCCCGGCTGGCCGTGGCATCGATCGCAAACAGCAGCCGCCCGGGTCGCCCCGCGGGCTTGGTCGGAGGCGTCGCCGCGACCTTCTGCAGAAACGCGTCGATATCCGCGCGCGACGAAGCGTCGGCAGGAAGTTTCGGATCGCGTTCCGTGCCCGTCACGATGCTATCGTCTCCTGTCGCGCGGCCGTCACATCCGGTGTATCCGCCGCCTCGGGCACGCCGACTGCCTGCAACAGGTTTCGCACCTCCTGCAGGGCCGCCATGTGAGACATGGTCAAGGTGACATCGGCCCCCTGCTCGCGAACGTCAAGAAGGGTCAGCCCCTTCAGGAACAATTCGCGGAAAATCACACGCTCGCTGAACCCGTGTGCGAGGCGAAAGCCGATCCGCTTCGACAGCGCTTCCAGTGCTGCATCCATGTTGCGCTTGTTTCGCGTGTCGAGGGTCGCCAACCGGTTGCGCATCACGATCCAGTCGATCGAACCACCATCGCGCTGGGCGCGCACTTTCCTCTGCTCCCACACCATCTCCGCATAACTGCTCAGCGCGCGGACCTCGTTGGTCTCGTGATCGACCCGCCCCAGCAGGTCCAGGTCGACGAAGCTGTCATTGATCGGCGTGATCAGGATATCGGCATAGGAATGGCCGACGCGTGACAGGGCATTGTCGCTGCCCGGCGTGTCCATGACGATGACATCACAGGTCTCGCTCAATTCAGCCAGCGTTGCGGCGAGCCGCAGGCGGTCATCCTTCTTGGCCAGGTATCGATCCCGCAAGTCGCTGAGACCGATCGCCCGGTAGATCGGATGGGGCAGTTCCAGCCCCATCTTCGCGGCGTAGATCCGGCGATTGTCGAAATATCGCGCCAGCGAGCCCTGGCGCGCGTCCAGGTCGACCGCGCCGACCGTATAGCCTTCGCGCAACAGGCCGACGATGACGTGCATCGCCGTCGTCGACTTGCCGGTCCCGCCCTTCTCATTGCCCAGAACAATGACGGTCGCATCGACCCCCGCAGGACGAGAATTGTCCGGTGCGTCGGTCTCTGGCGCTTGCGTCATCATGCGCCACGCAACCAGACGGCGGTATCGTGGAACACAGCACCACCGTTCGGCCGGCCCGCATCCGCGCTGATCAGCAGATTGATCCCGATCCCTTCCACGAAGGCCCGGTTCGGCCAGACGCTCTCGACGACCACGGTGCCCCGGCGCATCCCCTCGGTCGGGCGCACATGCACGACGACCGAGCCTTGCGTATTGCCAATCCGTACGAGACCGCCGGCCGCAAGGCCGAGTTCGGCGCAAATATCGGGATGGATCTGTGCTTCTGGCCTTCCCTCGCGCGCCTGGCTGGTCGCGGTCTCCGTGAAGCTGGTGTTCAGATAGTTGCGCGACGGCGCGGTCACCAGGCGATAGGGGTGGTCATCGTCGCGGTTGTCGATGTTCGCATCATGATCCGGCAAGCGCGGCATGCCGTTATGGTTGCCGCCGATCTTCGACCAGTCGGGCGCGAAGTGGAACTTCCCGTTCGGGTGCCCGAAACCATCGATGAAATGTGCCTCATCGAACGCCTGTGCCCGGTCGTCCCAATGCCCTTCCCAGACCGCCTCGGCGCCTGAATAACCCGACCGGCGCAGGGTTTCATCCATCAGGCCCCACGCATCCATGTCAAAACCCGGATGAGATGCGCCCAACCGCCTGGCCAGCGCGCACAGCACGTCATGGTTCGAGCGCGCCTCGCCCACCGGCTCGATCACAGCGCGGGTCACCTGAAGATGGGTGTGTCCGCCGGCGACGTAGAAATCATCATGTTCCAGGAACGTCGTCGCGGGCAGGACGATATCCGCCATCTCCGCAGTCTCGGTCATGAATTGCTCATGCACGCAGACAAACAAGTCGTCGCGGCCGAAGCCGGCACGAACCTTGCCCAGATCAGGCGCGACATTCATCGGGTTGGTGTTCTGAATGAACAACGCCGTCACCGGCGGCCCATCCCCAAGATCGCGTGGGTCGCCCGTCAGGATCGGCCCGATCCGCGACTGATCGAGCACACGCACTTTCGTGTCGCAGACGTCGTGCCCCTCGATCAGCGTCTTGTCGATGCCGTAGATGGCCCCGTGCGAATAAAGCGCGCCGCCGCCGGGGTGCTGCCACGCACCGGTAACGGCCGGCAGGCAGCTCGCGGAGAACATCTGCACCGCGCCATTTCGCGACCGGGTAAACCCGAAGCCGAGCCGCAGATAACTGCGCTTGTTCGCGCCATACAGCTTGGCGAAGGCCTCTATCTCCGCCACCGGGATCGCGGTGATCTCCGACGCCCATTCCGGTGTACGCGCGGCGAGATGCGCCTCCAGCGCATCGGCATCGGCGGTGTATTTCGCCAGATAGTCCCGGTCCGCCAGCCCGTCGCGAAACAGGACATGCATGACCGCGCACGCCAGGGCGCCGTCGGTGCCCGGGTTGGGCATCAGGTGAATATCCGCCTGCTTGGCGGTCTCTGTCACATAGGGATCGACAACCACGATCTTCGCGCCGCGGTTTTTGCGCGCGCGCGTCGCATGGCTCATCACGTTGACCTGGGTGCTCACCGGGTTGCACCCCCAGATGACTATCAGGTCGGAATCCGCCATCTCACGCGCATCCACACCCCATTTCGCGCCAACCCCGGCCATCCAGCCCGCGTCCGACAGGGCGTTGCAAAAGGTCGAGTGCTGGCGCGAATAGCCCATCGTATGACGCAGCCGCTCGATCCCGTCGCGCTGCACCAGGCCCATCGTGCCGGCATAGAAGAACGGCCAGACCGTCTCCGGTCCATGCTTCGCCGCGGCGCGGGTCAGCGCTTCGGCGACGGTATCCAATGCCTCGTCCCAGGAAATTTCCTCGAAGGCCTCCCGGCCCACACCCTTCTTGCCGACGCGGCGCAGAGGTTTGGTCAGGCGGTCGGGATGATGAACCCGCTCGGCATAGCGCGCGACCTTGGCGCAGATCACGCCCGCCGTGTAGGTGTTGGCGCTCGCCCCGCGTACCCGGCCGATTGTCTGCGGCGTCAGGCGTTCGACCTCCAGCGCACAGGTGCTCGGGCAATCATGCGGGCAGGCCGAATGAAACAGCTTCACCTCGCCATCAGCATTGCTGCCGGCGTCGGGGCCTTCGACAGGCGTATTCGGTCGGGTTTGATCGAGCGGCATGGCCAGTTTCTCCAGACCTGCACTATACCGGAAACGCCCGGAATCGTCGAACTTCCGGCGAATTCCCGAGAATCAGAATGCGATCTCGCCGTCCGGGCGAAACGTCCGGAATGCAAACGCGAACGTCACGTCATAGGGGACGTCGCGAAGTCCCCCGTCCGGTCCGGCTTTCTGAACGAAAATATTTCCGACATCGCGGCCCGCGGGTATCCACGGGCTGTCATGGATCGAGTTCTGCCCGGCATGCCAGGTCAGGATCAGGCCGTTCGCCTCAACCCGTCCGCGCGCCTGCACCAGATCCACCGACCAGGCCCGGTCGCCGACGGCGACGACCCGGGTCAGCGGCGATATCCCGTCGGGCAAATCCGACGGAAAGCGCTCGCGCACCATGGTCCGCGACTGGGTGTCCCACAATGAATCCATATGGAAATACGGCGTCTCGCCATAGGGCTGGCGCATCACGTCGGCCGGGATCATCACCTGGCCGTCCGGCGCGCGTGCACGAAACCGCGCGAGAGATTCCAGCCGCGCCGGCAATGCCCGCAACAGCGTGCCTGCCTGCGACCCCACGATCGCCTCGCCGGTGAATTGCTGCCACCAGCTTTCCGTCGCGCGGTCATACATCACCATATCCGCATGCCGGATACGGCCGGTGTTCCCGAACTGCACGGCCTGCCCGTCGACCCGGCGATCATAGACGACACCGGAATTGCACAACGGGCAGTAGCTAATGAGGACCGGCACGCCGCCGACTGTGTCGTTGACGATCTCGTGCCACAGCAGCATGCGCAGCGGGTAGGCGCGTGCATCACCATCGATTATGAGCGAAAGCACCGGCTCGAGCGGCCCCATCGCGGTCAGCGCCGCCACCGGCTGGAAAACAGGATCGTCGATGGGTGAGATTGTATCGCGGTAGTTGCCGTCATCCTCGATTTCGGCGAGCGGCACCTGGGCGCGCGCGAAATCGGTCAGCGGAAACTCGCTCTTCCACAATGCCAGATCGGCCGACGCACCTGCCGTCCCGATGAGCAGCGCGGCCACCAGCACGAGCGCGCTAGCGGTGAAGCGTGCCATCCGGATTGAATGCGCGGAACGAGAAGGCGAACACCACGTCATAGGGCACGTCCTTGGCACCGTCGGCGGACTTTCTCTGGACCACGACATTTCCCACGTCGCGGCCCCGGAAGATCAGTTGCGTGTCGTGGATGGAGTTCTGGCCGGATTCCCATGTCAGCACCAGATCATCGTCCACGACAGGCGAATTCTCGCGCAGCGCCGCGAGGGTCCAGGCCTCGTCACCCACGACCACCACCCGGTCCATCGGGCTCACGCCTTCCGGCAGTGGATAAGGGAAGTGAACCGCCTGAAGCGCGCGCGGGATACGCTGGGTGTCCATGCCCACATAGGGTGATGATCCGTAGGGCCGCGCGCCATCATTCTCGGGCACCAGCACCTGGCCGTCCGGCGCGCGTTCACGGAACCGGGCAAGCGATTCCAGGCGGGCCGGAACCGGGGTCATGCGTTTGCCCGAGAGATCACCGATGAGCGCCTCGCCGGTGAATTGCTGCCACCAGCTCTCGGTCTCCTTGTCATACATGACCATGTCGCGGTGCCGCAGCCGCCCGGTATTGCCGAACTCCAACAGCTGCTCACCAACCCGGCGGTCGAACACCACGCCCGAATTGCACAGCGGGCAGTAGCTGATCAGCACCGGCGTGCCGCCGATCACCTCATTGACGATCTCGTGCCAGAGCAGGATGCGCAGCGGATAGGCCCGGAAATCACCATTGATACCAACCGACAGCACCGGCTCGAGCGGGCCCATATCCTTGACCTCCGAGACGGGCACATATTTCGGATCCCGCACCGGCGGAATTGAATCCCGCGTATTCCCGTCATCATTGATCTCGTCGAGCTCGATGATCCGGGTCTCGAAATTGGTGCCGGGAAACTCCCGCTCCCATTTCGAGATGCCCTGCGCAAACGCGCCCGGCAGCGCGAACCACAGCGAGAATGCCGCGATCGCAAAAACGGTGAAGGCCAGTCCCAACCGGGACCGGCCCTCCCCTGTGCCCAAATGCTTGTTCAGAAGTTTTTTCAACAGCTGATCCGGCGCAGTCGGCTGACGCTATTTGTTGATCGCGCCGTCCGGGTTGAACGCATGAAACGAGAAGGCAAAGGTCACGTCGTGCACCTCGTCGACGAGCTTGTCGCCTTCCTTGCGCTGCACCGTCACGTTGCCGATGTCGCGGCCCTGGGAGATGTTGCGGGCGTCCATCGCCGAGTTCTGGCCGGATTCCCAGGTGAGGACCAGTTCATCGGTCTCGACCCGCTTCTCCTTGGCGAGCAGATCCATCGACCAGGCCTCGCCGTCCACCGCAACCACATAGTCGAGCGGACGAATGCCCTCGGGGAAGCTGCCGCGATACAGGAACGGACGCGACGAGCTGTCGTAACCGGCATAGGGGTTGAAGCCGGCACCACCGCGCGGGCTCAGGAGAACCTCACCCTCGGGGAAACGCTCCTTGAACAGGTCGAACGCCTCGACGCGGACCGGCAGCATGGTCAGCTGGGTGCCGGTCATCTCACCGACGATGCCTTCGCCAACGAACTGCTGCCACCAGCTTTCGGTCTCATGATCCCACATCACCAGGTCCGAGAACCGAAGCTTGCCGGACACGCCGAATGTGAGGACCTGGCCATCGACGTTGCGGTCGAAGACGACCGCCGAGTTGCACAACGGACAAAAGGTAACCGCGATCGGCTTGCCGCCGAGCTCGTCATTGACGATCTCATGGGTCATCAGGATGCCCAGCGGATAGGCGCGGGCCGCGCCGTTGACCGAGACGGTGATCACCGGTTCGGTGCCCTTATAGAGGCGGTCCACCTCGGCAATGGTGCCAAAGCGCGGGTTGTAGATCGGGGGAATGCCATCCTTCGGCACGCCGCCCGAGAAAATTTCGTCAAACGGCACGGCCGATTTCGAGAAATCGGTATTCGGCCATTCGAGCTGCCAGAAGGCCGGATTGGCCTGGCCGCTGGCGGACACGGCGAGGAACAGCAGGCCGGCGCCGATGAGGGCGCCAACACGGCCCCATTTTTGGGTGGTGAGAAGTGGCATAACGAACATCCCGTAGCTTTCGTGTTCAGTCTAAATTCCGCATGATCATTGCGGGAAAAAAACGGCGGCGTCTCCGCCGCCGTTAGTTATCTCCAAACGTGTTTCGAATGGAGAAGCACGATGATCATGAGCATTAGATGATGATCCACCCCTTCGCATAAAGTCACTCTGCGTCACGAGTTTGTGAGAGAATTGGCAGGCTTGCCGGAATGAGTATTCCAACGAATTGATTGTGTGAAACGCGAACGCCATTCAGCACGGCAATCTTCACGCGTCAGTTCGACATTCGGCCACGCGATACCGGCGTGACAAAACACGCCAGGAGAAATAATCAGTGAGCCTCTCGACCATGTTGAAAGAGGTCCGCGGTTGCGACATTTGCGCAGCAGCCCTGCCCCATGGGGCACGGCCCGTACTCCAGGCCGGACCCAAGGCCCGCATCCTCATCGCCGGCCAGGCGCCGGGGCGCAAGGTCCACGAGAGCGGCATCCTGTTCGACGACCCAAGCGGCGACCGCCTGCGTGATTGGTTGCAGGTCGACCGCGAGATTTTTTACGACCCCGACAAGCTGGCCATCCTGCCGATGGGGTTCTGCTATCCGGGCACCGGAAAATCTGGTGATCTGCCACCGCACCCGGAATGTGCCCCGCAATGGCGCCGCCCGCTCCTCGATCTCCTCCCCAACATCGAACTGACCCTCGTGGTCGGCCAGTACGCGCAGGCCCATCATCTGCCCGACAACCCGCACAAGAACCTCACCGAGACCGTCCGCGCATGGCGGGACTTCTGGCCACAGGCCTTGCCCATGCCCCATCCCAGCCCACGCAACAATATATGGATGCGCAAAAACCCCTGGTTCCAAGACGACGTGCTGCCGGCGCTGCGCAAAGCGGTGCACAAGCTTCTAGCGGACTAGCTATCATTGCGGCGTCATCGGGATTCGAGCCATCGGGATTCGAAACGGCAACCCGGGCCCGCAGGACGCCCGATGCGGGAAATGCTATGGTCACAGAGACAGCATGACCGCTGCAGGAGATCGCAAATGTCTCTTCAGAACGACATCGCCCGGCCGACCGCCACCATCGACCCCAACGAAATTCCGATCGTGGATATCGGGCCTGTGCTCGCCGGCACGCCTGACGCGGTCCAGAACGCTGCCACGGCGTTCCACGCGGCCTGCACGGGCATGGGCTTCCTGTTCCTGATCAACCACGGATCGACGAAGATGTCATCGCGCGCGCGTTCGACGCGTCGCGCCGGTTCCACGGGCTGCCGATGGACGAGAAGCTGAAGGTACGGATGAACCGTCACCAGTGTGGCTACATGCCGCCAAATGTGTCGGTGCATACAGACACCTTCGAGACCCACAAAACCGCGCAGAAGGCGCAGGTCAGCGAGGCCTACAAGTTTACCTTCGATCTCGCGCCCGACGATCCGGATTACGGCAGGAACCGGCGCTTCCGCGGCCACAACAAATGGCCCGATGAAGCCACGGCACCCGGCGTACACGACGCATTCATGGCTTTCCACGTGACGTTCGAGGGCTTCGCGCGGAAACTTCTGCCGGTCCTGTCTGTCGCGCTCGGGATGGCGCCGGACTTCTTCGATCCGCACTTCGAACGATCAAGCTCCATGACCCGGATCGCCCACTACCCCCCGATCCCCGACCAGAGTGAGGAAATCTCACTGCCGGGTCATAAAGATCTCTCGTTCCTGTCGCTGATTCCGCCGGCCACCCATCCCGGACTCGAGATCCTCACCCCGTCGGGCGAATGGATCGCGCAACCGGTGGTCCCGGGCGGCCTGCTGTTCAACACCGGCAACACCCTGTGTCGCTGGGTCAACGATGTGTACCAGGCCACGCCCCATCGGGTTCGCGCGGCCGCCGATACCGACCGCCACTCGAACATCTTCTTCCTCTATCCCAATGTGGATGCGTTGATGGAATGCGTGCCGAGTTGCACCGACACGGATCATCCGGCGAAGTATCCGCCGGTCACGTTCGGTGAGTTTCACGCGGACTATGCGGCGCGAAATTTCGCCTACGCCGAGGACTGGGACTGAACGCCGGAACGAGTCTCAGCAGAGACGGTGTTTCTGGTCCCAGCGCAGGGCGTCGAGATCCTTTTCCCAATCTTCCTCGCCCGGCTCCTGATGAATGCCCAGCGTGGCCTTGTGATAGTCGAAACTATCCTCGCCTTCCGCCGGTTTCGTGTCCCACGTATCCTTGGTGACGAGCGCCGACCAGGTGCCGAGGACAATACAAATGGCGATGGCCGCCAGAATGACAATGACTTCGATACTCATCGCATGGTTCCGTTCTCAGTGCCGTGGTTCAGGCAATCTGGCACAAAAACGCAATCGAGGGGAATTCAACTCCTGGAGAGCGTTGGCGACCCGATCCATGGGCCTTAGTATCCCGACGCGATGAATTCGGCCCGGGACCTGCCATGAGTACACCAGCGCACATCAAGGACATCGAGGACGCAGCCGCACGGGTGCGTCAGAGTCCCCATGACTACGTGAAGGTCGCGCTCACCGACATCGACGGCCTCCTGCGCGGCAAGTTCATGCACCGGGACAAGTTCCTCAGCGCACTGGAGGACGGGTTCGGGTTCTGCGACGTGGTCCTCGGCTGGGACATCAATGACCAGCTCTATGACAATTGCGCGTACACGGGCTGGCACACGGGGTTTCCCGACACGCCCGTGCGGATCATCCCCGAATCCGGCCGGCAGATTCCGTTCGAGGACGGCTGCTGGATGTTCCTGTGCGAGTTCGCCGACGCGGCGGCACAGGTTTGCCCGCGCGGCGTGCTCAAACGGGTCCTCGGTCGGGCCGCCGCACTGGGCTTCGAGGTCCGCGCGGGTTTTGAGTATGAGTTTTTCGTCTTCGCCGAGACCCTCGCAAGTGCTGCGGCCAAGGATTACCGGGACATGGTTCCCGTGGCGTCGGGAAACACCGGCTACTCCCTGCTTCGCCAGACCACCCTGAGCCCGCTCTACACCGACATCTTTTCCAGCATGGCGGCCATGGGCATCGGGATCGAGGGTCTCCACGAGGAAATGGGGGCCGGCGTCATCGAGGCGGCCCTCCAGGTGGATGGCGCACTCGCCGCGGCCGACAAGGCCAGCCTGTTCAAGACCTACACGAAGGCCGTCGTCCAGAACCGCGAGCTCATCGCAACCTTCATGGCCAAGTGGAACACGAAAGAGGCCGGCCAATCGGGGCATTTGCATCTGTCGCTGACCGCCGACGGCGGGGCGACGAATATATTCCACGACCCCCGGAGCGAACACGCCATCAGCGACACGATGCGGCATTTCATCGGCGGCCAGGAAATGCACATGGCCGAACTCACGGCCATGGTCGCGCCGACGGTGAATTCCTACCGCCGCCTGATACCGGGCCTCTGGGCGCCGACCGATGCGACCTGGGGCATCGACAATCGCACCTGTGCGATCCGGGCCCTGCCGGGAAGCCCCAGGTCACAGCGGGTCGAGTATCGGGTGCCCGGCGCGGACGCGAACCCATATCTGGTTGCGGCGGCGGCGATCGCATCGGGACTGCACGGAATTGAACAGCGGACCGAACCCTCGGCACCCCAGACCGGCAACGCCTATGATCGTGATCACCCCGACCATCTGCGACTACCGTCAGACTTGGCCGACGCGGGTCAACGCCTGGCCGGTTCCGCCATGGCACGTGAATGGTTCGGCGATGTATTCGTCGATCACTTCGCGGCGTCGCGCGACTGGGAAGCCCGGCAACTTCCCATGGATCCCGCGATCAGCAGCGCCGAGATGGCTCGCTATTTCGAGCTCATCTGATGAACCGATCGAAAGACACAGCGCGGGCACGACAGAAAAGCGCATAGTATCGGCAAAATGGGAGGCACATGATGGTCGAGAAGTTCGGAATTTCACAACCAGTTCGCCGCCGCGAGGACACCCGTCTGTTGAACGGCCGCGGCACCTTCGCCGACGACGTCAACCTCGACGGCCAGGCCTATGCCAGCTTCGTCCGCTCGCAGGTCGCGCATGGCACCATCCGCAAGATCGAGACAGAAGCGGCGCGCAACGCCCCGGGCGTGATCGGTGTCTTCACGGGCGCAGATCTTGTCGCCGCCGGCCTCCACGGGCAGGTCCCGCGCGACCTGCTCCCCGGCTTCGTGCCCACCCCGACCCCGCGCCCCGGTCTGGCGGATACATTTGTGCGCCATGTCGGAGAGCCGGTCGCTGTGGTGATCGCCGAAACACGTGCGCAGGCTGACGATGCGACCGACCTCGTCGAGGTCGATATCGAGGAACTTCCCGCCGCCATAGAAATCACTGATGCGCTGGCGCCCGGTGCGCCGGTCATCTGGCCCGAGGCGCCGGGGAATGTGTGTCAGGAATGGACCCATGGCGACCGGGACGCGGCCGACCGAGCCTTCGCCGACGCCGCGCATGTGACGCGCCTGCAGCTGCGCAACAACAGGGTTGTCGTAAACCCGATGGAAGTGCGCACGAGCCTCGCCGAATACGACAGCGCGGACGAGCGTTACACGCTCACTTGCGCGAGCCAGGGCGTGCATTACATGCACGAGGTCCTGTCCGAACAGATGCTGCGCATTCCGGGCGAGAAGCTGCGCGTTCGCACCCACGACGTCGGCGGCGGTTTCGGGGTCAAGGAACAACCCTACCCCGAGGATGCCGCCGTCCTGTTTGCCGCAAAGGCGGTCGGCCGCCCCGTGAAATGGACCGGCAGCCGGATCGAGCATTTTCTGTCGGACAATCAGGCCCGCGACGCGAATATCGACGCCGCCCTGGCGCTGGACGCCGAAGGAAACTTCCTGGCGCTGCGAGTCACCGTCGACGACGCGATGGGCGCCTACTACGCCGGCCACGGCCCCTTCATTTCTGTCCGCAACATGACGAACGGCCTGCCCCTCGTGTATCGAACGCCGATCCTCGATGTGACGGTGCGGTTGGTGTTCACCAACACCGGGTCCGTCGGGCCGTATCGCGGTGCCGGTCGCGAGCAGGCCGCCCTCATCGTCGAACGCCTGATCGACGAAACCGCGCGTGAGACCGGGCAGGATCCGGTCGAGTTGCGGCGGCGTAACTTTATTCCGCCCTCAGCGATGCCTTACGAGACGCCGGCGGGGCGCACCTACGATTCCGGTGAGTTCCAGGCGGTGCTCGAGAAGGCCGTGAAAACGGCGGACTGGGGTGGCTACGAGGCCCGCCAACGCGCCAGTGCAGCGGCCGGAAAGCTCCGCGGACGCGGATTGGCGAGTTGCATGGAATGCGTCGGCGCCGTGCCCTTCGAGGGCGCAATCCTCCGTTTTAGCGAAGACGACAAACTCGATCTCGTGGTCGCCAGCCAGAGCCAGGGACAGGGACATGAGACAAGTTTCGTACAAGTTGTCGCCGAACGTCTCGGCATCCCGAACGAGGCCATTTCGCTTCGCCAGGGCGACAGCGACGATGTGCCGATCGGATTGGCCACAATCGGTTCCCGCTCGATGATCATGACCGGGTCGGCCATCTCCAACACCTGCGACGCGGTGATCGAAAAAGGGATCGCGCTGGCCGCTCATGTCATGGAGGCTGCTGTCGCCGATATCGAGTTCACCGACGGCACCTTCCGTGTTGCCGGAACCGACCGGGAAATCGCCATCATGGAACTGGCGTCATCGGCCCGTACCCTGCGCCTTTCTCCAGATGATACTCCCGACAACCTTCCGGAAAGTCTGGACAGCGAAGAGGAATTCCGTGCGACCGATCAGTATTTCCCCAACGGCTGCCACATCTGCGAAATCGAGATCGACCCCGAGACCGGAACCATTGTGGTCGACAGCTATGTCGCCATCGACGACGTGGGCACGGTGATCAATCCGATGATCGTTCATGGTCAGGTGCACGGGGGTGTCGCACAGGGCATCGGACAGGCGCTGATGGAAAACAGCGTTTTCGACGCGACCGGGCAGCTCCTGACCGGCTCGTTCATGGACTACGCGATGCCCCGTGCGCGCGATATTCCCAGCATGACAACGGATTTCCATCCCGTGCCGTCCCCCGCCAATCCACTGGGCGTCAAGGGGATCGGCGAAGCCGGGATGGTCGGCGCTATTCCTGCGGTCATGAATGCCATTGCCGATGCGCTCGCGACCCAGGGCGGGCGCGTCGATTTCGACATGCCCGCGACACCGGAAAAAATCTGGCGATCTCTCGCCAACGCCGCGCAAAACTGACGGCTGAACCCCGGCATTTCTTTTTGAGAAACGCATGACCAACGACCCCGCCGTCCTGCGCGGCACCTGGAGCTTTCCGACCACGATCTGGTTCGGGGCCGGGAAAATCGCGATGCTCGCACGCGCCTGCAAGACCCTGGGCATCACCAAGCCGCTTTTCGTGACCGACCCGGGACTGGCCGGTCTCGAGATGGTCACGACGACACTGGCAGCAGCGGCGGCCGACGGCGTTGCCGTAACCCTGTTTTCGGGCATCAAGCCCAACCCCGTGAGCGCGAACATCCGGTCCGGCGTGGACGCTTTGCGCACGGCGGGTTGCGACGGCGTGATCGCATTCGGCGGCGGGTCGTCCCTCGATGCCGGAAAAACCATCGCGCTCGTCGCAGCGCAGTCCGATGACGGCGTCGACCTCTGGGACTTCGAGGAAGGCCGCAAGGACTGGCACCGTGCGGCACCGCCGCTGCCCATCGTGGCCATTCCCACGACTGCCGGCACGGGATCGGAGACCGGTCGCTCCTCGGTGGTGCTGAACGAGGCCACCCATCGCAAGGTGATCATCACCCATCCGGGCATGATGCCCGGTATCGTGATCGCCGATCCGGAATTGACCCTCGGCTTGCCGGCACACATCACGGCGGCGACGGGCATGGACGCGCTCGCCCACTGCCTCGAGGCCTATTGCTCGCCCTTCGACAATCCGTTGTGTGACGGCGTCGCGCTAGAGGGCATGCGGTTGGTCCACGGGAATTTGATGACCGCCGCGGCCGACGGGTCAGATCTCGCCGCGCGGTCTCATATGCTCGCCGCCGCAGCCATGGGATCGACCGCCTTCCAGAAGGGGCTCGGCGCGATCCACGCGATGAGCCATCCGATCGGCGCTCTCTACGACACCCATCACGGGCTGACCAATGCGGTCGTCATGCCCTATGTCCTCAAGCGGAACCGGGCGGCGATCGAGACCAAACTCGCGCGCGTGTCGGACTATCTCGGCCTCGCGCGCCAAGGCCATGGCGCCGCGGCGGGGTTTGACGCCTTCCTCGACTGGACGCTGGCGCTGCGCACGCAGTTCGACATGCCCCACACACTGGCGGGCCTGGGCGTGGAGCCTGGACGTTTCGATGAACTCGCCGAGATGGCGGCGGCCGACCCGACCGCGCTGGCCAATCCGGTCGCGCTGGATGCCGCCGGTTTTCGGCAACTCTTCGAGGCGGCCTATGCCGGAGACCTCGGCTAGGCGTCAGCCTTTTTTATAGGGGTTCGCCAGTTCGTCCACGAGGGCGTGGAGCACCTTGCGGAACTGCGCCTCGGACACATCCATCAACACCGCGTCTTCCAGCGCTTCCTGACACACGTCCTGAATCTCGACGAGGTTCTCGCGCAACACGAGGATGGATTCTTCACAGCTCATGGCCGCGCCACTGGGCTGCTCCCACTTCTGCGGCTCAATCGTCACACGCTGCTTGGGATCGGGCATTAGCTCCACCTTTGCACCCGCCGATACGGGATCGAATCGATCCGGTTGGCATTGAAATATTATTATAGAGCTCTCGGGCAAGGCGTCACATTCCAACGCATACACCCCCTGATACCGTCCGGCTTCTTTCAAACCGGACACAAGTCCTTGATGTTCATTGAAGATTAACGCGCCAAATGCGAAATCCATAGGCATGGTTGCCACCGGTTAAGTACGCCGGACACTCGGAGAACACCATGACCGTGTACACCGCGCCTGCCTTTGACCAGCATGAGAATGTCCTGTTCGGGTTCGACCGGGAGACCGGACTGCGCGCGATCATCGCCATCCACAACACCAATCTGGGGCCGGCTGTCGGCGGTTGCCGCATGTGGCCCTACGCCGATGAAGCCGCCGCGCTCGAGGATGCGCTGCGCCTGTCGCGCGGCATGACCTACAAGTCGGCCCTGGCCGGACTCCCGTTCGGAGGCGGCAAGTCGGTCATCATCGGCGATGCGAAGACAGACAAGTCCCCGGCGCTCATGCGGGCGATGGGACGGATCGTCGACAGCGTCGCCGGCCGTTACGTGGCCGCGGAAGACATCGGGATGACCGTCGCGGATATGGACGAGATGGCGAAGGTGACGAAGCATGTTACCGGGACCAGCGCCACCAGTGGCAACCCCTCCCCCTACACCGGCTACGGTGTCTTTCAGGGTATCCGCGCCGCCGTCGCCCACAAGCTGGGGCACAATGACGGGCTCGCGGATGTCCAGGTGGCCATCCAGGGCCTGGGTTCGGTCGGCTTCGACCTGGCGCGGCGCCTGCACGACGCCGGCGCGCGGTTGCAGGTTGCGGACATCAACAGCGAAGCGATCGCACGCGCCGTCGACGAATTCGGCGCTGTGCCCGTCGATACCCACGACATTCACGCCGCAGACGTCGATGTGTTTGCACCCTGCGCACTGGGCGCCGTCATCAACGATCAGTCGGTCGGCGATCTGGGCGCGAAGATCGTCGCGGGCTCAGCCAACAATCAGCTTGCCGAAGACAGGCATGGTGCCGAACTGGCCGCGCGTGGAATTCTGTATGCACCCGACTATGTGATCAACGCCGGCGGGATCATCGAAATCGCCCACGGAGCCGACTTCGGCGGCGCCCATGACGACGCTGTAATCTTCACCCATCTCGACCGGATCCACGACACGTTGCTGGAAATCTTCGAACGCGCCGATATCGAAGGTGCAGCGACCAACTTCGTCGCCGACCAGATGGCAGAGGAACGATTCCGCGCGGCCTAGCCCCGCCTTCTGCCGCTCTGCATCGATTTATTCGCTCCGTATCCGCGTCATTTGATCCAGATCAATGCGTGGAATCTTCTGCAATTGAGAATGACTTGCAAATAGGATTGCCGTTGAATATGGTCCGACACAGTTAAGAACAGTTCTCAATCGCACACCTTCGTTTCGGAGTAGAAAATGCGCAAACGCACCTTCGCCCTCGCCGGCGCCGCGGCCGGCCTGGCCGCCTTGTTGATCGGCCCGGGCGTGATCGCCCAGCAGCAGGCGTCCGTGAATAGCGGTGAGGTCAATGTCTACTCCTATCGTCAGCCGTTCCTGATCCAGCCGATGTTCGACGCCTTTACACGTGACACGGGCGTGAAGGTCAACGTCGTCTTCGCCAAGAAGGGCCTGGTCGAGCGCCTCAAGCAGGAAGGCCGCAACTCCCCGGCCGACCTGATCTTCACCGTCGACATCGGGCGGCTGAATGACGCCTATGACAGCGGCGTCACGGCCCCCGTGGAAACGGCGCAGCTGACCGCGAATATTCCCGCCGCCTTCCGCCAGGCCGACGGACATTGGTACGGGCTGACCCAGCGCGCGCGCATCATCTATGCGTCGAAGGATCGCGTTTCCAAGGACGACGCTCCCAAATCCTATGAGGAGCTCGCCGACCCGAAATGGGCGGGCCGCATCTGCACCCGCGCCGGCAACCATGTCTACCAGGTCGCACTGACAGCGGCGATGATCGCCCATCACGGCGAGGAGAAGGCCGAGGCGTGGCTGCGCGGCCTGAAGTCCAATCTGGCGCGCAAGCCCCAGGGCAACGACCGCGCTCAGGTCAAGGCGATCAGCGAGGGCGAGTGCGATATCTCACTCGGCAACAACTACTATTTCGGGCTGATGCTCCAGAACAAAGAGCAGTTCGCCTGGGCCCAGGCGGTCTATCCGGTCTTCCCGACCATCGATGACACCGGCACCCATGTGAACATCTCGGGGATGGCGCTGACCAAGGCGTCGCCGAACCGCGACAATGCCGTGATGCTCATGGAGTTCCTGACCGGCGATCTGGCCCAACAAATGTATTCGGAGCAGAACTTCGAGTACCCGGTCGTCGCAGGCGTTCCCCAGGCGGGCCTGCTGCGCTCCATGGGCGAGTTGAAAGCCGACACCATGGCGCTCGACCGCGTCGCCGCGCTGCGGGCCGACGCCTTCAAGCTCGTCGACAAGGTCGGGTACAACGACTAGCGGGCACTGAGGCCGGAATTTTCGAATGTCCATGACGACTCTCTCCTCCCTGTCGTCGAGCACCCGCCCCTCTCAGGGGCGTGTGTGGATTCTGGGCGGGCTGCTCGTGGCGCTCATCGTCGCGGCCCCGATCGGTGCCATCGCCTGGATCGCGTTGTTCCCGACCGAGAATATCTGGCCCCATCTGGCATCGACGGTGCTCCCGCGCCACAGCTGGAACACGGCGCTGCTGATGGTCGGCAACGGCATCGGGGTGTTTCTCATCGGCACGGCCTCGGCGTGGCTCGTCAGCGCATGCGACTTCACCGGGCGCCGGGTCTTCGAATGGGCCCTGCTCCTCCCGCTGGCGGTGCCGGCCTACATCGTCGCCTTCGTCTACACCGACATTCTCGAATTCGCCGGGCCCGTGCAGGGACTGCTGCGCGATGTCTTTGGCTGGCAGACAGCGCGCGACTACTGGTTCCCGGAGATCCGATCGATGGGTGGCGCGATCTTCGTCATGTCCTTCGTCCTGTATCCCTATGTCTACCTGCTCGCCCGCGCGTCCTTCCACGAGCAGTCCTCCAGCGTGCTGGAGGTGAGCCGCACGCTGGGCCGCGGTCCCTGGCAGACGTTCCTCACGGTCGCGCTGCCCCTGGCGCGTCCGGCCATCGTCGTCGGCATCGCGCTCGCCCTGATGGAAACCCTGGCGGATTTCGGCACCGTCGATTACTTCGCCGTCAACACGCTGACCGTCGCCGTGTTCAACGTCTGGCTCGGCATGGGCAATGCCGGCGGGGCCGCACAGATCGCTCTGGTCATGCTCGGGTTCGTGATCCTGCTGATTTCTCTCGAACGGATCGGCCGCCAGGGTCGCCAGTATCACCACACATCATCGCGTTTTCAGGCGTCCCCGCGCGTCCGCCTGCGCGGCGGCCGCCATCTCGCCGCATTCCTGGTCTGCGCGGTTCCGATCCTCATCGGCTTCCTGATCCCGGCCGGCGTCCTGCTGCGCCACGCCATCGTCTTCTTCGATGATTCCTGGAACCAGGCCTTTTTCGCCTTCGCCCGGAACAGCCTCACCCTGTCCGCCACTGCGGCGCTCATCGCGGTCTCGATCGCCGTCTTCCTCGCCTATGGCCGGCGACTGTCGGGCCGCGGCTTCGGTGCGCTATCCCGGATCGCGCTGCTCGGCTACGCGGTGCCCGGTGCGGTTCTCGCGGTCGGTGTCATCATCCCGTTCGCGCGTATCGACAATGCCATCGACAGTCTCGCGCGCGACCTGTTCGGCGTCTCCACCGGGTTGATCCTGAGCGGCACCATCTTCGCCCTCGTCTTCGCATATGTGGTGCGGTTTCTGGCCGTCGGCTTCGGGGCCGTCGAGGCAAGTCTCGGCAAGATCAGGCCGACCATGGACATGGCGGCACGCAGCCTCGGCGCCGGCCCCGGCCGCACGCTGTGGCGAATCCACCTGCCGCTGGTTCGCGGTAGCTTGATCGCCGCCGGGACCATCGTCTTCGTCGATTCCATGAAGGAGTTGCCCGCGACCCTGATCCTGCGGCCGTTCAACTTCGACACGCTGGCCACGCATGTCTATCAGTTCGCTTCGGACGAACAGCTCGAACGCAGCGCGCTGTCCGCACTGACGATCGTCATCGCCGGCATTCTGCCCGTGATCATCCTCAGCCGCGCCTTGCGCCAGGCCCGCCCCGGCGCGCGCACCGGCACACCCAAGGACACGCAAGCCACCACACGCGGCTAGATCAGGCCGAGCTCGCGAAGCTCGGCCGCCATTTCAGGCGGCGGCTCGCGTTCGGCCTCGGCACCGGACGGCAGGTCCAAGGGAGCATTCTCGAGTTCCAGATACCGCCAGCCCTGAAACGGGCGTGAGCGCTTGGACTGCACGCGTGTGAGTTTGCGGTCGAGATGAATTGCGCAACGCGGTGTGCCATCCGACGCTGTGGCCGGCTCGATCGCGATGATCTTCTGGCGCACCAAAATCCGCCCCTTGATCACCCAGTAGAGCGAACCGTCGTCTGCCAGCAGCTCATCGCCACGCCGCGGCGTGTTGCGGGTGAGAATCCGCAAGACCGGGCCGTCTCCGGCGGCCTTGCGATCGGCGATACGTTGTTTCTGGCGCTCGCGCAGATGGTCGATGGTCTCGATGCCAACGGCGAGTTTAACGAGATGAACAGACATGGCCGCACAATAGCAGCGGCCTTGGCGCAGGTGAACGGGAAGTGGGTTCGCGCCTGTGGTTAACCCGCCATCTGTTCGACGAGGGAATCGAGAGATTTCACAAGGTCGATACCGACCTCCCCGCCATCACCCTTGACCTGGTTTTTGATGACCGCGCGCATGGCGTCTGCATGGGCCCGCAAAACATCGGGGTTCAGTTCGGCAAAACTGTAGAGACGCTCAGCGTAGCGATAGAGCGAGGACGCGACATCCGAGATCAGGTCATAGCCATAGGTTGCACCCTGGCCACGCAGGTCATGTCCGATCCGACGCGCCTTCTTCAGCACTTTCTCGGCCTTGGACGGATCGTCTTCAAGATCCATTGCCAGCTGCATCAATCGCGTGATCTCGATGGTCACCGAGTCCGCGAAATCGTCACCCATGGTGTCAATGACACCTTCCGCACGCTTGATGAGCTCGGGGTCGATTCCACTCATGCCACCCTTGCCAACCTTCGCCTTCAGAAGATTGGGGGGCGTAATGAGCTGATACGCTCCATTTCCCTGGCTTTTTTCAGCCATGACAACCTCATCCTTGCGACCATTCGCAACGTCGCAGGATAGATAGTGCAAGTTAATGGATGGTTAGTCGCCTGCAATCTTGGCGACGTTCTCGCGACTTTCCTTCAACGCGCTGCGTTGCTGCTCGGAAAGATCGCGAACCGAAACCTTGACCTGCTCCAGGTCCGCCTTGCGGCGTTCCGGCCCGGTGTAGCGCTTGTCCTGCTTGCGTCGGCGATCGGGGCCGAAATAACTCTCGGTCCGTACGAACGGCCGCGGTTCCTCAATGACGGATTCCAGGCGCGACATCAGAACATCTACCGTAAATGGCTTGGCCAGAAATTCGGTGACCCCGCGGTCACGGGCTCCCTGAACGCGCTCCTCATCCGAGTAGGACGAGATCATGATGATCGGTACGTAAGGGTTCGGACTCTTGCGCGATGTCCGGATCATGTCCGCGAGATCGAGGCCGCTGATCGGTTCCATCTCATAGTCCGTGAACACGAGATCATATTCGAGACGGCAGAAGGAATCGAACCCGCTAACGCCGTCCTCGGCCACGTCGATGGCGCGAATTCCGACGGCATACAGGATCGTCCGCAACAATTGCCGGATATGGGCATTGTCGTCGATGATCAGTATTCGCAGGCCTTCGAGCTGGTAACTCACGCAGAATCCTTTTGGATACCCATCGAAACTCGGACGCACCGACAACAATCGCCACGACGGAAGTCTATAATTTAATGGTTACTCAAAAGTTTACGCGCGGCAGCACATGAAACGAATACATCAGGCATTTGAGCGAATTGCCTGGGCCGCCTTCGATGTCGGTGCACGCCCCAGAACGTCGCAAATGAACTGACCGGCATCCACCAGCTTGGTCATATCGACGCCCGTCTCGATGCCCATCCCGTCCAGCATATAGACGACATCTTCCGTTGCGACGTTGCCCGATGCACCGGGTGCATAGGGGCAACCGCCCAGTCCGGCCACGGCCGTATCCAGAGTTGCCACGCCCGCGTCCAGGCAGGCCAGAATATTCGCCAGTGCCTGGCCATAGGTATCGTGAAAATGCAGGGCAAGGCGTTCGACGGGTACAACTCCGGAAACCGCCTCCACCATGGCCCGCGCACGCGTTGGCGTGCCGACCCCGATAGTGTCGCCCAGGCTGATCTCGTAGCACGCCATGGCGTCCAACTCGCGCGCCACCCGCACCACGCTCTCGATCGCCACGTCGCCCTCATACGGGCAGCCGAGCACGCAGGAGATATAACCGCGCACCTTCATCCCCGCCGCCAGTGCGGCCTCCGCAACCGGACGAAATCTCTCCAGGCTCTCATCGATCGAGCAGTTGATGTTCTTCTGGGAGAACGTCTCCGACGCCGCACCAAAAATCGCGATCTCCTCCACCCCGGATGCCAACGCGCCTTCCAGTCCCCGCGCGTTGGGTACGAGCACCGGATACCGCGTCCCCGGCCGTCGCTGAATTCCGGCCAGGACCTCGGCCGCGTCGGCCATCTGCGGCACCCATTTTGGAGAGACAAATGCCCCCGCCTCGACCGCCGGCAGCCCGGCATCCGACAGGCGGTCGATCAGCGCGATCTTATCTGCCGTCGGGACCATTACCGGTTCCGCCTGCAGGCCGTCGCGCGGGCCCACATCGACGATTTCCACCCTGTCCGGTCGTGCCATCTCAGTCTTCCACGGGTTCGAGTTGTAACAATTCCGCGCCTTCAGCCACCTGGTCGCCCTCGGCGAAGAACACCGCAGCCACCTGGCCGTCGCCCGATGCGCTGATCGCATGCTCCATCTTCATGGCCTCCAGCACCATCAGGGTCTGGCCCCGGGCCACCTGATCGCCGGGCGAAACCATCACCCGGACGACCTTGCCCGGCATGGGCGCGTTCAGGCCCCCGGCCGCGCCGGCGCGATCGGATGCTTCCTCGACCGCCACGATGCGTTCAAGGCGGATCTGGGTCCCGTCCGCGACGGCGAAGAACATGTTTCCCGACGCATAGGCGGACCAGCCGCCTTCCGCCGTCTCCACATCGACGGTTTGCCCGTCGGGCAATGTCAGCGAGACCTGATCAGCGCCATGAACGACGGAGACCGACAAGGCCGTCTCGCCATCGCGAAATTCGAGTGTTTCCATATTCCGCAGGTTGGCGCGCCAACCATCGGAGGCTGCCCAGGGGGAATTCGCATCACCGCGCGCGCTGGCTTGCGCGACAGCCTGCCGTCCGCGTTGCGTCAGAAGCCGTGCCACCACCGCCGCCAGCGCGCCATCGGGAACGCCGTCGCGGGGCGGGATGAGTATGTCGCGATGCCGGTCGATAAAACCCGTGTCCACGTCGCCGCCGACAAATTCCCGATGTGTGATTGCCCGGCGCAGGAACGCCTGATTGGTCACCGGGCCCGCACACACAAGTTCGGCCAGCAGCCGGTCGAGCGCCGCGATGGCAGATTCCCGGTCTGCGCCATGGGCAATCACCTTGGCGATCATCGGGTCATAGGAGACCGCGATATCGTCTCCGGTCCTCACCCCGGTGTCGATCCGAACGGAAGCGCCCATCTCGGGCACCTCGAACGCCACGACATGGCCCGGCGCCGGCAGGAAATCACGCTCCGGGTCTTCCGCATAGAGCCGCGCCTCGATCGCGTGTCCGTCCAGCTTGATGTCGGACTGCGCCAACGGCAGGCTTTCGCCATCGGCGACGCGCAGCTGCCATTCGACAAGGTCCAGCCCGGTGACGAACTCGGTGACGGGATGCTCGACCTGGAGACGTGTGTTCATCTCCATGAAGTAGAACGACCCGTTGGCACCGTCCGTGGTGGCGTCGACGATAAACTCAACCGTGCCCGCACCCGAATAGTCGATGGCACGCGCTGCTGCGACCGCCGCCGCACCAATTTCCGCGCGGCGCGTATCGGTCATGCCCGGTGCCGGCGCCTCCTCGACCACCTTCTGATAACGCCGCTGTAACGAGCAATCCCGCTCGAACAAATGCACCACATTGCCGTGGTCGTCGCCGAAGATCTGCACCTCGATATGCCGGGGGGTCGTCAGATACTTCTCGAGCAACACGCGATCATTGCCGAACGCGCCGCGCGCCTCGCGCTGTGCAGCCGCCAGCGCCTCATCAAATGCCCCGGCGCTCTCGACGATGCGCATGCCCCGTCCGCCGCCGCCCGCCGACGCCTTGATCAGAACGGGAAATCCGATTTCCGCGGCCTGCGTTGCCAGCATGGCCGGGTCCTGGTCCGCACCGTGATAGCCCGGCACCAGCGGTACGTCCGCCTTCGACATCACGTCTTTCGAGGCGGCCTTGTCACCCATCGCCCGCATGGCGGCCGCACTCGGTCCGACGAGCCGTATTCCGGCCGCGGCACATGCGTCCGCAAAATCGGCGTTCTCCGACAGGAAGCCATAGCCGGGATGAATCGCATCGGCCTTACTCGACCGGGCAGCGTCGATCACGGCACCGATATCCAGATAGCTCTCGGCCGCGGCATCGGGACCAATCCGCACGGCTTCATCGGCCACCGCCACATGCATCGATGCCGCATCCGTGTCGGAGTAAACCGCGATCACGTGGATGCCCATGCGTTGCGCGGTACGCGCGACCCGGACCGCGATTTCCCCGCGGTTGGCGATCAGAAGGCGCGCGATCATTTACCAGCTCCGTTTTTGCCATCCGTTTCGCGGACATAACGCATGATTTCCGCAAACCCGAACAGGAACAGCAGAATACCGAGAATGACCTCGATCGCCGCGACGACCCGCACGGCCTCGGCTGCGGGCGTGATGTCGCCATAGCCCACGGTCGACATGGTGATGAGGGAGAAATACAGGCTGTCTGAAAAACTGATTGTGGTGCGCACACCCTCGACAAAGAAGGCCGGCTCGGTCGCCAGCCGGTCCATGATCCGGAAGATCATGGCAAACACAATCACGATGAAGGAATACAGGGTGAGGAACGCGAACGCAGGGCGGAACAACCGGCCCGTGCGGACGAAAAACTGATCGAACAGCAGCCCCGTGTCGATCAGGAACAGGCTGATCTGCCGACTGACCCCGGCAACGAAGATTGCGACCAAACCCATCGACCCGACCAGGACCAGACTCAGTGTCTCAGCGTCGAGCGACAGCCGCGGCAACGCAAAGGTCGACGCGGCGATCACGAAGATCGGCGCAATCCAGATCAATTTTCGACCGGACAAATTCTCCCGGAGCAGCTCTTCGTCGCGCGACAGATGTTGGATTTCACTGCGCTTCAACGCGACAGCCACGAGAAATACGAAAATCGGCAGCAGATACCCCACCGCAATCGCCCAGGGGGCCGAACCCTCAAAATTCGCCAGCCGCAGGAAGGCATAAACGCTCGTGTAGATCGCGAGCGAATTCGCGAAGACGAGGACGAAGAAACGGCTGCCGGGGAACATCCAGAGGAACAGCCCGACGGCCCCGAACACCGCACCCAGAATGATGAAGGTAAGAGAGCCCAGGAAATCGGTCGCGCCCACCGCGACCAGCAGCATGATGAGGGCCGAAAACCCGACCGCGCTCAGCCAGCCCTTATGGCTGATGCCGACGCTTATGCTTTTGTCGTCGTCTGCCAATTCGGCCCCCGTTTTTCCAAAAATGCCTGCACGCCCTCACGCCCCTCATCCGTCGCGCGGATATCGGCAATGCGCTGCGCCGTGTCCTCGACCATCGCATCATCGACCGGGCCCGATGCAACCCTCCGGATTAAATCCTTCGAGGCGGCCATCGCTGCGGGGCCGTTGTCGAGCAATGTCCCGATCAATTCCTCGAGCCGCCCGTCGAGCCGTTCGTGCGGCACCACTTCGTGGACAAGCCCGAGTGCGCGCGCAGTTTCGGCGTCAAACCGTTCGGCCGTCTGGAAGTACCGACGCGCGGCACGCGCGCCGATCGCCTCCACCACATAGGGGCTGATCACCGACGGGATCAGGCCAAGCCGTGCCTCCGACAGGCAGAAACTCGCCGCCTGGGACGCAAACGCGATGTCGCATGTCGCCACCAGGCCGACCCCGCCGCCGAACGCGGCGCCCTGCACGCGCGCGATGGTCGGTCGGGGCAATTCATTGAGGATACGCATCATGCCGGCGAGTTTGCGTGCATCGGCGAGGTTCTCGGCGTCGGAATAGTCGGCCATGCGCTGCATCCAGCCCAGGTCGGCCCCGGCGGAGAAGCTCTTCCCCTCGCCTTCCAGCACCACGACCCGGACCGCGTCATCGCGCCCGGCGGCTTCGAACGCCGCCGACAGGTCGGCGATCAAACCGTCGTCGAACGCGTTGTGCTTTTGCGGTCGAGCCATGGTGATCCGACCGACCCCGCCCGACACGTTCAATCTGATGGCGTCGTCGCTCATGCCTACATCCTGAACACGCCGAAGCGTGTTTCCTCGATTGGTGCGTTCAAAGCTGCGGACAGCCCGAGCCCGAGCACGCGGCGGGTGTCGGCCGGGTCGATGATCCCGTCGTCCCACAGGCGCGCGCTGGCATAGTAGGGATGGCCCTGGGTTTCATACTGTTCCTCGATCGGACGCTTGAAGTCCGCCTCGTCCTCTTCCGTCCAGGTCTCGCCGCGCCCCTCGATGTTGTCGCGCGTCACCTGGGCCAGCACGTTCGCGGCCTGTGGACCGCCCATCACCGAGATGCGCGCGTTCGGCCACATCCACAGGAACCGAGGGCTGTAGGCGCGCCCGCACATGCCGTAATTGCCCGCCCCGAAACTGCCGCCGATGATGACGGTGAATTTGGGGACGTTGGCGCAGGCGACGGCCATGACCATCTTCGCGCCGTCCTTGGCGATGCCGCCGGCCTCGTATTTCTGGCCGACCATGAAGCCCGAGATATTCTGCAGGAAGACCAGCGGGATGCCACGCTGGCTGCACAGCTCGATGAAATGCGCACCCTTCTGGGCCGATTCCGAGAACAGGATACCGTTGTTGGCGATGATCCCCACCGGGTAGCCATGAATATGCGCGATGCCCGTGATCAGCGTCTCGCCATAGCGTGGCTTGAACTCATCGAAATCGCTGCCGTCGACGATGCGCGCGATCACCTCGCGCACGTCATAGGGCTTGCGGATGTCGGCATTGACGACGCCATACAATTCGTTGGCGGCGTAGAGCGGGTCGCGCGGTTCGGCCATCTCGAGGTCCACCCGCTTGGGTCGGTTCAGGTTGGCGACGATCCGGCGCACCTGCGACAGCGCGTGGGTGTCGTCTTCGGCCAGGTGATCCGCCACGCCGCTTGTGCGTGTGTGCACATCCGCCCCACCAAGATCCTCGGCCGAGACGATTTCTCCCGTCGCCGCCTTCACCAAAGGCGGCCCGGCCAGGAAGATCGTCCCCTGGTCCTTGACGATGATCGCCTCGTCCGACATCGCCGGCACGTAGGCACCACCCGCAGTGCAGGACCCCATCACTGCGGCGATCTGGGGAATGCCCGCCGACGACATGGTCGCCTGGTTGTAGAAAATCCGCCCGAAATGGTCGCGGTCGGGAAAAACATCATCCTGCTGGGGCAGGTTCGCGCCGCCGGAATCGACCAGATAGATGCAAGGCAGGTTGTTCTCCCGCGCGATCTCCTGGGCGCGCAGGTGCTTCTTCACGGTGATCGGAAAATACGTGCCGCCCTTGACCGTCGCGTCGTTGACGACGATCACGCATTCGCGGCCCGACACCCGGCCGATCCCGGTCAGGATGCCGCCCGCGGGAATGACATCGTCATACATCTCCCAGCCGGCAAACTGGGAGAACTCCATGAACGGCGCCCCTTCATCCAGGAGCGTATTTATCCGGTCACGTGGCAGCAGCTTGCCCCGGCTCAGATGGCGCGCGCGGGATTTTTCGCCGCCGCCCAGCTCGATCTGCCCGACCTTCTCACGCAGATCACCCACGGCAGCGTCCATCGCGGTCGTGTTTTCCACGAACAAATCGGATCGCGTATCGAGGCTCGATTTCAAAACGGTCATGACGAACGGCTCCGGGTTGCGGCCTTTGCCCCCATCGGAGGCCGGCAAGCTGTGGTAAAAATGCGGCGATGAACGACCTGCCGACCAAATCCGAGATCGAGACCGCCGCCGAGACGGTGTACGCCGCGATGGCGCCGACCCCGCAATATGCGTGGCCCCTGCTGGCCGCGGCGAGCGGTGCGAATGTCTGGGTGAAGCATGAGAACCACACGCCCACCGGCGCCTTCAAGGTGCGCGGCGGACTGGTGCATATGGCCAATCTCCGCGCCCAAAAGCCGGGTATAAAAGGCGTCATCGCCGCCACACGCGGCAACCACGGGCAATCCATCGCCTATGGTGCGCGGGCCAACGGCATCGACGCCGTCATCGTCGTGCCCGAGGGCAACTCCGCCGAGAAGAACGCCGCCATGCAGGCCTTCGGCGCCGAACTGGTGGTCCACGGCCATGACTTTCAGGCTGCGCTGGAATTTGCCGAGGGGCTGGCCGACGAACGCGATCTCGAGATGATCCCGTCCTTCGCCGTCGAACTCGCCCATGGCGTCGCCACCTACGGCATCGAACTGCTCACCGCCGTGCCGGAGATCGACACCCTGTATGTGCCGATTGGCCTGGGTTCCGGGATCACCGGCTGCATCGCCGCGCGTGAAGCCCTCGGCCTCACGACCGAGATCGTCGGCGTCGTCGCGGAGAATGCCCCCGCCTATGCGCTGTCGTTCGCCAAGGGCGAGGCCGTCTCGACCAACAGTGCCGACACCTTCGCCGACGGGCTCGCCTGCCGGGTCCCGGCGACCGCAGCCGTACCGATCATCTGCAAACATGCCGCGCGGGTCATCACTGTCAGCGAAGAAGAAATCAAGGCTGCGATCCGGCTCTATTTCAGCGCCACCCACAATCTGGTCGAGGGCGCGGGAGCGGCGGCGCTGGCCGCGCTCATGCAGGAGCGCACCGCAATGGCCGGCAAGACCGTCGGGGTCGTGCTGTCGGGTGGGAATATCGACCGCGCGCTCTATCAAGAGATCATCTCGTCCGATTAGACCGGCTTACCAGCCGCCGGTCTCGAGCCAGCGTTCGACCATGTCGAACCGGTCCGCACCCCAGAAACCCTCGCCGTCCACGATCATGAAGGGCGAGCCGAAGATCTCCCGCGAGATGGCCTCGTCCGTCACGGTCTTGAGTTCCTCCTTCACCGCCGGGTCCTGCAGGCCCGCGGCGAGCGCGGAACCATCGAAGCCCGCCTTCGCCGCAATCGCGACGACAGCATCCGGAGACGCGATATCCTGGGCCTCGCCCAGTGCCGCGTTGTAGAGCGCGAGTGTCATCTCCCCGGCCTTCCCGTCTGCCTTCGCCCAGTAGACGGCGCGCGAGGCGGCGACCGGCGAGAAGGGGAAATCGGCAGGCGGGTTGTAGGTCACATCGTGAAACCGCGCCGAGCGGGCGAAATCGTGCCGCGCATAGTCGCCCTTCATGGGGACATGGGGCAGCGGCACCGCGCCGGTCACCTTGAACACCGCGCCCAGCAGGAACGGCTTCCAGTCGACCGTGCGGCCGTGTTTCGCCGCGACGGCCTCGATCTTGTGGGCCGCGACGTAGCCATACGGGCTGTTGAAGTCATAAAAGAACTCGACCGGTGCATCGGACATTTTTCTTACTCCTCGTCTTTGTATTTCGTTGCGTCAGGCCGCCGCGATATCCCGGCCGATGATCAGCCGTTGAATATCACTGGTGCCCTCATAGATTTTCGTGACCCGGACATCGCGATAGATGCGCTCGACCGGGAAGTCCTGCAGGTAGCCGTAGCCGCCGTGAATCTGGATCGCGTCGGAGCAGACCTCCTCGGCGATTTCGGACGCGTAGAGCTTCGCCATCGCCGCCTCGGTCAGACAGGGCTCGCCCGCGTCGCGCATGCGCGCGGCGTTGTGCGTGAGCTGACGCGCCGCCTCGAGCTTCGTGCGCATGTCCGCCAAGCGGAAGATCACGGCCTGATGCTCGATGATCGGCTGCCCGAAGGTCTCGCGCTCCTTCGCATAGGCCAGCGCATGCTCATACGCCGACCGGGCCATCCCGATCGCCTGTGCCGCGATCCCGATACGCCCACCTTCCAGGTTCGACAGCGCGATCCTGTAGCCTTGGCCCTCTTCCCCCAGGAGAAGATCCGGCGTCAACTCCATGTCCTCGAACACCAGCTGGCAGGTGTCCGATGCGCGCTGTCCCATCTTCGCCTCGACCGACGCCACCCGATATCCGGGTGTCTCCGTCGGCACGATGAACGCGCTCATGCCCTTGCCGCCGGCGTCCGGGTCGGTCTTGGCAAACACGATCGCCAGGTCGGCGTTCTTGCCCGATGTGATGAATTGCTTGGTGCCGTTGAGCACATATTTGTTGCCGCGCTTCTCGGCTCGGGTGCGGATCGCACCCGCATCCGACCCCGCACCAGGCTCCGTCAGCGCGAACGCGCCCAGCATCTCGCCGGTCGCCAACGGGCGCAGGAAACGTTCTTTCTGTTCCGCACTGCCGAAATTAAGCACCGGCAGGCATGCGACGGAGTTGTGCACCGCCATGATCGTCGAACACGCACCGTCACCGGCCGCGATCTCCTCGATGGCCAGCGCGTGGGTCAGGGTGTCGGCGCCCGCACCGCCCCATTCCTCGGGCACAACCATGCCCAGCAGGCCCAGCCCGGCCATGCCGGCAACGGCCTCTTCGGGATAACGGGACTCCCGATCCCACGCCGCAGCGTTCGGCGCGAGCTGCTCGGTGGCAAAGCTCCGCGCCATATCCCGGATCATGACCTGTTCGTCGCTAAGCAACGCCAAACTCTCCCTGCCCGACGACGAGATCGTGAATGTCTTGGCGGTGCGGATCGACAGCGCACAACCGGCCCGCCTGCAGGTCCACCCACCAGCCATGCAGGCTCAAGTCTCCGTCTGCGACCCGGCTCGCGATCCAGGGAAAGGTCATGAGATTGCGCAGGGAGATGCGGATGCTGTCTTGCTCGACATTCTCCTGACCCGGGACATTGCCGGCGGCATCGCAAGGGCACGCCGCCTCGGCAATCTTCATCCAGGGCGCGATGAATTCGCGTTCACCCTCCTCACCCGGCTCGCTCTGTTCACGCCTATTGGCTTCGCGCAGCGCCTGGATCCCGCCGCAGGCCGAGTGTCCGAGCACGACGATATGCTTCACCTTCAGGTCCCGGACCGCGAATTCGATCGCCGAGCTGGTTCCGTGGGGATTCTCGTCGGGGCCGTAGGGCGGGACGAGGTTTGCGACATTGCGTGCGATGAACAACTCACCGGGCTCGATATCGAGCAGCACCGCCGGTTCGACACGTGAATCCGAGCAGGCGATCAGCATCACTTCGGGGGATTGCCCCTGTTCCGCCAGTTCCTTCATCCGCTCCGGGCGCTGCTCGTAGTAGCGCGCGCGGAAACCCTTGTACCCGGCGATCAGGCGATGAACAGATTCTACCATGTGACGTCCTTACCTCGATAATCCAGAAACCGGCCGCCGTCCCTTGCGGTCAGCCCGGCCAAAACATTGCGCATACCGCGCACGCTTTCTTCCGGCGAAAGCGACGCATGCGCGCCGGTCATATCCGTACGCACATAGCCCGGGTGCAGGGCGACGGCGGTGATGCCTCGCGCGCGCCATTCGGGCTCGATCGCGCGGAACCGCTTGTTCAGCTCGCCCTTGCTGTCGCCATACAGGTCGGGGCTGTCCGCGCGCGGGCGGCCCGATCCCTGAACGCTCGACATCACGGCGACCTTCTTTTCCCCGCTCGCGGCAACGCCGTCGAGCAGCGCCGCGACCGTGACGATCGGCGCCTCGGCGTTGATCCGCATGGACCGCGCCGTGATCTCCGGGCTGCCGCCGCCCCGCCCGGCATTGATCCCGGCACTGTGGATCAGGATATCGATCGCCTCGCCCGCCAAGGCTTCGGCCAATGCGGTGATCTGATCGTCCTCGACCACATCGAGCTGGTGCAGATGCAGGTCCCCATCAACGTTGCCCAGCGCACCCGGCGCATCGGGTGTGCGCGTGGTCGCGTGGACCCTGTACCCGTCGGCGGCATACTGCCGGGCGAGCTCGAGGCCGATGCCCCGGCTCGCGCCGATCACAGCGACGGTCGTCATGTCCGCACCTGATTGGTCGCCCGATCACTCACCATGGGTGCTCCGCGCCCGTCCAGGTCAGGAACTTGCCGCTGTCGGCGGGCGACAGGCCTGCGATCTCGCGGCGCATGCCGGTGACGCTTTCATCGATGCTGACCGACGCACCGGCCCCGCCCATGTCGGTCGCCACCCAGCCCGGGTGGAACACGACCGACGTCACGCCCGCCGCGCGCCATTCGGGCTCGATCTCGCGGAACCGGTCATTGAGGATGCATTTCGATTCCCCATACGGGCTCGACGGGATGCCACCGCCATGGCGCGCGCCCATCTGGCTGGTCAGGATCGCGATCTTCTTGTGCGCGCTGCGGGCGACGGCGTCGAACAGCGCGGCGACGATATTGAGCGGCGCGTCGGCATTTACCGCCATCATCTCGTCCCGGCTCACACCGCGCAGTACGCCGGCGCTATTTATCAAATGATCAATAGTGCGGCCCTCGAATTCCCGGGCCAGCGCTGCAATCTGTTCCCCGTTGCGCACATCGAGGCCGTAGATCGTCACGTTGCCGCCGATATCGCCCAGTTCCCCGGGGTCTTCGGGCGTCCGGGTGGTCGCATGCACCTCCCAGCCTTCCGCCGCATAGGCCGCCGCGAACGCCAGGCCGATGCCCCGGCTCGCGCCGATGATCACGACCGACGGCATCACTCTTCCCCCTGGGGCATACCGCGGTTCGGGCTGGGCCGCCGTGCGGTGGCCTCGATCTCGATTTTCATACGCGGATCAACGAGTTGCGCGATCAATGCCGTCGCCGCGGGCGGGTTCGGCCCGAGATACTGCTTGAAGACCGGCATCAGCGCTTCGTAGTCGTCCGCATCAGCGATGTAGTAGGTCACACGCACCAGATCGGCGAAGGACACGCGGGCCGCCGCCAGCGTGCGCGCGATGTTGCCAAACGCCTGATGGGCCTGCTCCACAACGTCCTCGGAGATGGTCATCGTCTCGTAATCGAAGCCCGTGGTACCGGAGACATGGACATAGTCGTCGTCGACGACCGCGCGGGAGTAGCCGACGGCCTTCTCGAATTCGGAATTGGTGGAAATACGACGCATGGCTTCCTCTAAATCCTCTCGTCAGCGCGGCGCCAGCTGGTCGCCCGCAACGACCTCGGCCATATAGCTGCGCTTGAACACACCCTTGGTGCGCCAGATCAGTTCGTCACCGTCGCGCAACACCTGATAACAGGCCTCGCCGGAGCCCTGCCACCAGGAACAATATTCCGCGTCGGTGACCCACCAGCGTCCCTCATCCAGGGCCACGCCATCGGCCTTGTAGGCGGTCGTGCCGTCGGGGCGGAAGAGCTGGCGATAGGGTGTCCCGGCCCACGCGCCGACCACGGTGTTGCCGCGCAGCCAGTCGCGGATCTCCGGGCCAGACAGGCGCTCGGGCATGGCCGACGCGGGCCCTGCCGCGAGCAGCAGCACCATCGCCAGAAGGAGCGCCGGCAGCCGCATCATGCCGTCTCGTCGAACAGTTCGCGGCCGATCAGCATGCGGCGGATCTCCGACGTGCCGGCGCCGATCTCGTAGAGCTTGGCGTCGCGCAGGAGGCGCCCGGTCGGATACTCGTTGATGTAGCCGTTGCCGCCGAGGGTCTGGATCGCCTCGAGCGCCATCCAGGTCGCTTTCTCTGCGGCGTACAAAATCGCGCCCGCCGCGTCCTTGCGTGCCGTCTCACCCCGGTCACACGCCTGGGCCACCGCATACACATAGGCCTTGCAGGCATTCATGGTGACATACATGTCGGCGAGCTTGCCTTGCATCAGCTGGAAGGTGCCGATGGGCTGACCGAACTGCTCGCGCTCATGGACATAGGGCACGACGATATCCATGCAGGCCTGCATGATGCCGAGCGGCCCGGCAGCGAGCACCGCGCGCTCATAGTCGAGGCCGGACATCAGGACGTTGACGCCCCTGCCGACCTCGCCGAGCACGTTCTCTTCGGGCACTTCGCAATTGTCGAAGATCAGCTCACAGGTGTCGGAGCCGCGCATGCCCAGCTTGTCCAGCTTCTGGGCCGTGCTGAAGCCCTTGAAGCCCTTTTCCACAATGAACGCGGTCATGCCGCGCGCACCCGCATCCGGGTCGGTCTTGGCGTAGATCACATAGGTCTCGGACACCGGCCCGTTGGTGATCCACATCTTGGTGCCGTTGAGGACATAGCGGTCGCCTTTCTTCTCGGCCCGGGTCCGCATGCCGACCACGTCGGAGCCCGCGCCCGGCTCGCTCATCGCCAGCGCGCCGACATTCTTGCCGGACACGAGATCCGGCAGGTAGCGGGCCTTCTGCTCTTTGGTACCGTTGCGGTGGATCTGGTTGACGCAGAGGTTCGAGTGGGCGCCATAGGACAGGCCGACCGATGCCGACGCACGGCTGACTTCTTCCATCGCCACGCAATGCTCCAGGTAGCCGAGCCCGGACCCGCCATATTCTTCGTCGACCGTGATGCCGTGCAACCCGAGAGCACCCATCTCGGGCCACAGATCGATCGGGAATTCATTGTCACGGTCGATGGCCTCTGCGCGCGGTGCGATCTTGTCCGACGCGAAGCTGCGCACGGAATCGCGCAGCATGTCGGCGGTGTCGCCCAGATCGAAACTCAGGCTCGGATACTCGTTGGGAATCATGTGTCGTCTCCTCGCGGCCGGGGATTACCCGCCGCCTGTATACAGAATAGCGGGATTCCTACTCCGCCGCCTCCCGTCGGGTTCTAACTTCCCCCAGACGGTCGCGACAGCGGGCAGCATACTTATCCATGTTCGAAATCGCCGCATCGAGGTCGCGCCGCTTGTCTTCGAGCATCTCGCGTTTCTCGTCGAGCTTCTCCAGCAGGGTTCGCAGCTGGAAAGCTTCGCCCTGAGGTGCTGAATAGAGATCGATGATCTCCTTGGCCTCGGCCAGCGAGAAGCCCAGCCGCTTGCCGCGCAGCACCAGCGCGAGGCGCACCCGGTCCCGCCCGGAATAGATCCGCCGCTGGCCATCGCGGGCCGGCGTGATCAGGCCCTCAGCCTCGTAGTGACGGATGGTGCGCGGGGTGATGTCGAACTCTCGCGCAAGATCGGATATCGAGAATGTTTGCTTCATTCCTCGAAGTTTACGTTAACGTAAACGTAAGTCAAGGCAGACAACAGCAATGGCCAACAACCGGCTGTTTTAATTATAAATTATCCGTGGTCTCGGAGGAGACGGGCCTTCTGCCGGTCCCAGTCACGTTTTTTGTCGGCCTGGCGTTTGTCGTATTTGCGCTTGCCCGTGGCGATCCCGAGATCGACCTTGGCGATGCCGCGTTTGTTGAAGTAGATCGACAGGGGGACGAGGGTCACACCCTCCCGGTGGATCTCACCGAACAGCCGGTCCATCTCGCGGCGATTCACCAGCAACTTGCGCGGCCTGCGTTCCTCATGCGGGAAGTTCTTCGCCGGGGCGTATTTCGGGATGTAGCAGTTGAACATCCAGAGTTCGCCATCGCGTTCCCCGGCCCAGGCGTCGACAAGACTTCCCTTGCCTTCGCGCAGGGATTTGACCTCCGGCCCCGTCAGAACGAGCCCGGTCTCCATATTGTCTTCGATTGAATAGTCATGCCGCGCCTTGCGATTCTGCGCGGCAATCGTGCCTGGCGGCGCATATTTTCCAGCCATCGATCGTACGACGCCGCGCCGTTAGTTGAGCAGTCCGGCCGACACCATCGCGTCGTGGACCAGCTTCTGCGTGTTTTCGTTCGCCGGCGTCAGCGGCAGGCGGACATCCATGGTGCACTTGTCGAGCAGCGAGGCCGCATACTTGACCGGCACCGGGTTCGGCTCGACGAACAGGGCGCTGTGCAGCGGGAATAGCCGGGCATTGATCGCCATCGCAGACTTCACGTCACCGGCCTGCCAGGCATCGTGCATTTCGGCACAAGCGCGCGGTGCGGCATTGGATGTCACGGAGATACAGCCGTCGCCGCCATTGGCCAGGAAGGACATGACGGTCGCGTCCTCGCCCGAAAGCATGCAGAAATCCTCGCCGATCTCCTGGCGCATGGCCAGCGGGCGGGTCAAATCTGCGGTCGCATCCTTGACGCCGATGATGTTCGGGCAATCGCTTGCCAGCCGCGCCATGGTGGCGGTGGACATGTCGATCACCGAACGCGGCGGGATGTTGTAGATGATGATCGGAATGTCGACGGCATCGGCCACGGTCTTGTAGTGGGCATACAAACCATCCTGGGAAGGCTTGTTGTAGTAGGGCGTCACGATCAGAGCCGCATCCGCGCCGGCGGTCTTAGCATGTTGGGTCAGGCGCACGCATTCCGCAGTCGAATTCGACCCGGCACCCGCGATCACGGGAATGCGCCCGGCCGCGGCCTCGACGCACATCTCGACGACACGTTCATGCTCGCCATGGCTAAGCGTCGGCGATTCCCCGGTCGTTCCGACCGGAATCACGCCGTCGGTGCCCTGGTCGATCTGCCACTCGACGAGCCCTTGGTATGCTTTCTCATCGACCTTGCCGTCGCGAAACGGAGTGATGAGTGCGGTCAGCGATCCCTTGAACATATCGGCCCTCCTGCCCACGAAATGCGGGCCATGCGGATATTCGCGCGGACGATAACGGCTCGGCTGTGCCCGAACAAGGCGCAAACCGCGCAAATACAACTGTCATATCAATCCGATACTGGTCAGGTGCAAGCGGTATCCCTACACTCGCGGACCTCAGAATCACCCGGGATCCGCCGTGTTCGTTCGCCCCACAACCCGACGCCTCTTCGCCCTGTTCACCGCAGCCGCAATTTCATGGGGTGCCTCGGCGAGCCTCGCGGGCGCTTCGGACAAGAACGCGCGAGAGATGGTCGCCGCCGCCGAACAGGAAAACTGGACGGCAGTCCGACTGTACAGGGATCGCGGTGTCGAGCCTCTGATCGCGAAATACGCCGCGTGGCTCGACTATCAGCGTGCCGCCGCGAAGAGCGGTTTCAGCGACATCGCAGCATTCCTCGAAGCAAACCCCGATTGGCCGCGCGCCAACGAACTGCGCCGAAACGCCGAGGCGGCCCTCGATGAAACCGTTCCCGGCGAGGATATCCGCAACTGGTTCGAACGCAGCCCGCCAATCTCCGGCGCCGGCGCGCTGGCACATCTCGACGCACTGTACGCGAATGGCGAACGTGAACGCCTCGCCGAACTGACCCCGCGCTATTGGCGCACACTCAGCATCGACCGCCACGCGGAAGCAGCGTTGCTGAAACGCCACGGCGCACATCTCGGCAAGGACGATCATCGCGCACGTCTCGACCGAATGATCTGGACGCAGAACTCTGGCGCGGCGCAACGCATGCTGACACGCGTCGATCCGCAAACGGCCGCGCTCGGCAGAGCCCGGATTGCCTTGCTGCGCCGAAGTGCGGGTGTCGATGGCGCCATTGCACGCGTTCCGAAGAATATGCGCGACGCCCCGGAGCTCTGGTTCGAGCGGCTGCGCTGGCGCCGCCGCAAGGGCTTGGACAGCAGCGCGGGCGACATCCTGTTCGATTTGTCGGGCATACGTCCGCAGCCGCACAAATGGGCGAAGGAAAGCCAGATTCTTGCGCGCCGGGCGCTCGCGAACGGGCATTATTCCGAAGCCGCGCGCCTTGTCACGGGGCACGGCTTGTCCGCCGGCGCCGCATTCGCAGAATCCGAATTCCTCGCCGGCTGGATACAGCTCTCGTTTCTCAACACGCCGAGCGCCGCCCAAGACCATTTCACCACGCTCTATGAAGGTGTGCGGTACCCGATCAGCCGGGCACGTGGCGCCTTCTGGAAAGGCCGGGCGGCATCGGCAGGCGGAAACGACCCGCTCGCGCACGAATGGTGGCAACGGGCCGCCGAACACCCTTCGACCTTCTATGGCCAACAGGCGCTGCTCTCCCTCGGCACACAAGCACCGCGTTTCGAATTCACCCGGCCGGCCGATCCGCTGATCCGTGAGGCGTTCGTCTCTGACGAGCTCGTTGTACTGGTGCAGCGCCTGCATACCCTTGGCGCCGACGCCAGCCTGCGCACGTTCCTTCTGCACCTTTCCGGCCTGGCGAAGAACGTCGACGAACGGCTCCTCGTTGCCCAACTTGCCAACGAAGTCGACCGGCCCCGCGAGGCCGTGCGCGCGGCAAAACGTGCCAACCAACTCGATAACATCATCGGCGCGGCGGGGTACCCGCTGTGGCCACTGCCGAAACGCGACGCGAATGCGCAGCTCGAAGACGCGCTGGTTCTTTCAGTCATCCGGCAGGAAAGTGGCTTCGACCGCGCCGCCATCAGCCGCGCTGGCGCGCGCGGCATGATGCAATTGATGCCGGCGACCGCCCAGCAGATCGCCAAGGGCCTGTCCGAGCCCTATAGCCGCTCTCGTTTGCTCACAGACCCCGGGTACAACATTCGCCTCGGCGGCGGTTATCTCGCGCAGATGCTGAAACGTTTCGATGGTTCCGCACCCCTCGCGCTCGCCGCATACAACGCCGGGCCACACCGGGTGGTGCGCTGGGTCAAGGAATTCGGCGATCCGCGCACCGGTGATATCCAGATGCTCGACTGGATCGAGACCATTCCCTTCAGCGAGACGCGCAACTATGTGCAGCGTGTGCTTGAAGCCGTTCCGGTCTATCGGCATCTCCTGAGCGACACCCAGCTCGCCGAAACCGGGATCACGCCGCTCTTCAATCAGGGCCAAGGCCAATGAGCGATCGTCACATTGAGGGCATCGAGGGCATTGAGGCCTGCGTATTTGATGCCTACGGCACGCTCCTCGACTTCAACTCCGCCGTCATGCAATGCCGCGACGAGATCGGCGATAGCGCGGAGCGGCTGTCCGACATCTGGCGTCAGAAGCAACTTCAATACACGTGGCTGCGCAGCCTGATGGGCACCCATGCCGATTTCTGGCAGGTCACGGGGGAAGCGCTGGACTTCGCGTTGGCCGCAGTTGATATCGACAATCCCGATCTGCGCGCACGCCTGATGGCGCTCTACCGCGAACTCGACACCTTCGCCGAAGTCACCGAAACACTCACCCGGCTCAAGGCGGCCGGGATGCGCACCGCGATCCTCTCGAACGGATCGCCGGACATGCTGAATGCAGCCGCTGCCGCATCGGGCATCGACGCCTTGCTCGATGCGGTATTGAGCGTCGAGGATGTCGGCATCTACAAGCCCGACCCCCGGGTGTACCAACTCGCTGTCGACCGGCTGGGCGTGGCCAAAGAGAATATTTGCTTCATGTCGTCGAATGGCTGGGATGCCGCGGGCGCCGGAGCCTTCGGGTTCCGCGTGGTGTGGGTTAACCGCTACGCGCAACCGGTCGAGCATCTTCCGGCAAAACCGGACGTCATTCTGGACACACTGTCATCGCTGCCCGCCGTACTGGGTCTCACCCCGGCATGACGGAACACGTGCCGCCAACCCTCGGCGGAATCACGGCGGCGGCGGAAAGACTTTCCGGTGTCGCGGTCCGCACCCCGCTACTTGAGAGCCCGGCGCTCAACGCCCGCACGGCTGGCCGCGTGCTGCTAAAGGCGGAGACATTGCAGCGAACCGGTTCATTCAAATTCCGCGGGGCCTACAATTTCCTGGATCAGATCCCGCCCGCCGCGCGCGCGCGCGGCGTCGTCGCCTACTCCTCCGGCAATCATGCCCAGGGGGTCGCAGCCGCCGCGGAGATCTTCGGCGTGCCGGCGACCATCGTCATGCCGGCCGATGCACCCCGGACGAAAGTAGACAACACCCGCGGATATGGCGCCGACGTTGTTGCCTATGATCGCCAGACCGAATCACGTGAGGACATCGCTGCCGCGGTCGCCGATAAATCCGGCGCCACCCTGGTGCCGCCCTTCAATCACCCATGGACCATTGAAGGCCAGGGCACCGTAAGACTTGAGATCGCCGCACAATGCATGGAGCAACACGCAACACCCGACGAGGTCCTCGTCTGCTGTGGGGGTGGCGGTCTGACCGCGGGTATCGCCATCGCGCTGTCGGATCGCGTTCCTTCGTCGCGGGTCCGGGCTGTCGAGCCGGTCGGGTTCGATGATGCGAAACGCTCTTTCGCCGCCGGTCAACGCCTGTCCAACGAGACCGGCGCGACGTCGATCTGCGACGCACTGCTTTCACCAAGCACGGGCGACCTGACGTTTGCCGCCATGCACGCACATGATGTCACCGGTATTTCCGTCGATGACGACCAAGTGCGTGCCGCCATGACCTATGCCTGGCGCACGCTCAAGCTCGTGCTGGAGCCGGGCGGGGCGGTCGCGTTAGCCGCTATTTTGTCTGGCAAAATTGAAACGAAAGATCGAACGATCGTCGCCGTTCTGTCCGGCGGAAACGTGGATGCGGCGCTGTTCAACGCCTGCATCGAAAACGCCTAGCTGCCCTCGCCGACAACCAGATTTAGATTGGTCTGTTGCGCGTCACGGCGCAGAAGCTTGCCTTCCATATAGGCACCCGCCTCGATCGACAGCTCTTCATGCTGGATATCACCGGTCACGCGGGCGCTCGCCGAGAGGCGAACGCTGCGGGCGCGAATCTCGCCGGTGACCGTGCCGTGCACATACACCGTGTCGCACTCGATCTGACCAACCACATGCGCACCCCGCCCGATCGTCACTTCCGCGCAGCGGACATCGCCATCGACCGTGCCGTCGATCTGCATGACGCCATCGCCCGAAAGGTTGCCGGCGACATTCAAGTCGGCACTGATGATCGATGGCACGCCATTGCCGGCGCCATGCCGGTCAGTTTTTGAAAACATACTGCCCTGCCTTGATGAAGTTCGACGGATCATTCTGCCGTCCATCGACCATTATTTCATAGTGCAAATGATCACCAGAACTACGCCCGGTGCTGCCGACGAGACCGACTTTCTCGCGGAAATCCACTTCCTGACCACGCTTTACGAATATTGCCGCCAGGTGACCATAACGCGTGCGCACACCCAGCCCATGATCGACCTCCACCATCTTGCCAAAACCGCCCTTCCAGCCGACAAAAGTGACGATGCCGGGCGATGTCACACGCACCGGCGCACGCCGGCGGCTGGCCATATCGAGGCCAGAGTGGAGTGCCAATCGCTTCGTGAACGGATCGATACGGCGGCCAAAATTGCTGGTCACGCGAAACTCATCGAGTGGTGCGGCCAGAGGCAAATGTTCCATCAGGGACTGCAGGCTTTGCAGGTCGTCGATCCGTCGCTCAACAGTCGCGATCTGCAGGGCAAGTCCCGCCCCCGGGGCACTCTCGATTGTGCTGCTGTCGATCGCCAAGAGCGGGCCGCCAACGCCGCGCCCCTCACCGGCCTCCCGCGCCATCCGGTCGAGCAGTCGATCAACGTCCAAACCGGCTAGATCCAGTGTTTTGCGGAGCGCCTCGCCACTTTGATCGGCGGTATCTCCAAGGCGAGACACCACACCAACCTGAGCGGTCTCAAGGGATTCGAGCCGCGCCGAAAGGTCCGCCACCTGCTCACCAAGCGCCTGTCGCTTTGTATCGATCGCAAGCTTCTCATCCACGGCGCTACGCAGTCGTTGGTCGCTGGCATCCAGATTCGCCTGAAGGTCCGCGCGAGCGATCTCTATCGACACGACATTGGACTTCAGGTCAGCAAGCACGCCCCGCGATTCCACCAGCTGGGCGTCCAGCACCCGGCGCGATTCCTCGACGGTTGCAAGTTCATGTCTCCGGTCGATGAGCTGCTGCTGCATCTCCTCACGGGAGCGCGTGAGTATTTCGGATTCAGCGGTGAGACGCGCCTTAGCTTCCACCTCACCCAGATAGGAAAACGCAAGTGCATCGCCCTGCTGCTTCTGCGCATCGAGTGCGGACTGAAGCGTGCCAACCTCGTCCTTTAACGACAGGTTCGACGTTTCCAGGTCGACGGTCGTTTGCTGTGTCGCGGTCAACGAACGTCGCTGGATATCCTCGCGCTCGCGCACCTGGGCCAACTCGCGCTCAAAACGCGTGTTCTCTTCGCGAAGCACCGAAATCTGCGCGTTTCGATCGGAAACGATACTGTCGTGCGATGTAAACCTGACCGTCGAGAAGGCCGTCCACACGAGCGCCGTCGCAGCGAGCGCGGTCACGCCCATCTGGACATGCCTGCCCACACGCAAATAGCGGACTTGCCCACCCGAACGCAGAATCAGCTCGCGCTGCTCCGGGAACAGTTTGTCCAGCATCTTTCGCGCTGTGATCACCCGTGAACTCCCCACGCCGCGTGCGGCGCAATCCCCATTCTGTCACCCCGTCGGGACGACGCGTCCGACGCACTTATATACCCGACTCACTCATATAAACGCCGGGGCCACCCGGACTTACGCGATTGGAACACCTGCTGGCCACCACCAAATGTGTTGATCCAGGTTCCGACCAGCGTTTTCAGTCTTCGACATCCGCCGGTGCCAGTGCATCGCTGACGCCAATCATGCTGTCGCGCGTTACCAGACGCGCAAGCCTTTCCTGGTCCCAGCCCTCGGTGCCATCCGGGCGCTGCGGCAAAACCAGGTAACGTAAATCCGCGTTGCTGTCATGGACGCGAACCTGCTTCTTCTCGGGAATATCGGTGCCGAACTCGCGCAGAATTGCGCGGGGCTCGCGCACGGCGCGCGAACGGTAGTCACGCCGCTTGTACCAGGCCGGCGGAATGCCGAGGACAGGTCGCGGATAGCAGGAACATAAAGTGCAGACGACCATATTGTGGACGTCGTCCGTGTTCTCGACCACGCACAGCTCGGTCGGGCGCATGTCGACACCGAACGCCATCAGCGCTTCGTCGCTGTCGGACATCAGCTTGTCCTTGAATTCCGCGTCATCCCAGGCGCGGGCGACGATCTTCGCGCCGAGTGCCGGCGTGCGGCTTTCGACCTGGTCGATCGCGCGACGCACATCATCCGACGAGATCACCCCCTTTTCGATCAGCAGTTCACGCACCGATGCCTCGAGAATTTGCGCCTCGAGCGAGGGCAGCGGATCCTCCTGGATCGGCTTGCCGTCATGGGTGTGCGTCGGATGGGCATGGTCGTGTGAGTGGTCGTGTGTTTCGCTCATATCGTCATCGCTTTCCGCGCGCCTAAACCGGCGCCAGCCAATGTTCGTAAATTTCGATCTCAAGTGTGTCGTCGGACTCCCCGTCGTAATCTTCCCAAAGCTCGCCCTGCTTGAAGTTCACCCGGTAGAGCATCTTGTAGGGCAGGCCCGAATGGCCAACGGCCAGCAGTTCGGGGTTGGGGAACGAACCGACAATGCGCTCAATCACGCCCGTCTTGCCCCGCACATACATCGGGGTCCGCACATGCCCGGGCTGATCGCGCTGCAACACCTGGACCTGGTCACCTGGCCGGAACTTAGGATCCATGGCCTTCCGCCTCCATGCGAGCCCGAACCTCGGCCTTTTTGGCCTCAAGCTCTTCCTGGGAGTAGACGCCCTTTTCGAGCATCAGCCAGGAAATCGCCTGCAACCAGCGCTCGTAATACGGATACTTGTGATAATCATCGCCCAACGCCTCCTGCATCCGGCGCGATTCATCGACCCGCGCCAAACGCCGGCGCTGATCGAAGAGCAGCATCATCATCGCATCGACCGTCTTTTCCCAATGGGTCGGGACGTGCTCATGCGTATCGGGATCGACCGGCCCTGCCGGCATCCCTCCGTAATCCTGTGGACCGCGCATTCTCTCCCCTCGCGTGGTGCGAGCGTCATTTTCGGGGTCCAGCCCCGACAAGGCAAGAACTTCGTCAGCCAATTCCGGAAAATGCCCGGTTCCGCCCCCTGCGCTTTAGAGTTTCTCAATCATTCCGCCGCAGAATGCCTGCAGTACTGGTCCGGCCGGAGTCCGCAGAATGTCTATGGATCGACTACAACTTGCCCGCGCGATCGACGTCGGGCGGTCATCGACGCTCAATTGCTTCGAGACAACGAAGGACATTGCCGGAATCGCTGCGGACATCGCCGACGACGATCCTCTGGGGCCGATGTTCCGCAACAAGTACCTCAACGAATCCATCGTCTTCAAAATTGTCGATTCCGTCGTCGTCAGAGGCAAGCGCCGTTACGGCGTCGAGACGCTCATCTACTTCCCCTACAACCACAAGAATATCTATGAGGGCGGAGATTCAATCCTGGTGACCGATGAGCGTCGGGCCGAAAAGCTGTTGCACAAATGCGGCCTCGATCCGTCAAAGGATGACGAGGCCGAAAACAGCGTCTGGGACAACGACATGATGGATATGATCAACGAGTTGCCGACTCTCGATCCGTTCCTTCTGAAGTGCAAGGCACAGCAACTCGGGATCGAGGACAAGCTCAACGAGGCCTACTACAACATCACACTGGATGAATGGAACCGCATCCAGAAGCCGATCCGCCTGAAGATCGACGCTCTCGTGCGCAAGGCGCTGGGTATGGCCGACGGAGAACAATCCGCCGACCCGAGTGTGCGCGCGAAGATCGATCATAACATCTCGAAATTCCTCAAGAAAATATGGGAAGCGCGCGACATCGACGGGATCGAGGACTTCGTTTACGGGATGGAGATGCCGCCCGAACGCGCACCCGAGCTGTTCTTCGCCTGGAAGGCAATTTGCTACTATCAGGTGCAGTTTTCCGAAATCGAGCACTCGATGCGCCGACTGTTCGCCTGGATCGGCCATCCGAAAACGGCGTTCCCCGTCGACTTCGGCGGCCTGCGCAGCGAAACGCAGGACCAGATTAAAAGTGACATCAAATTGCTGCGCGCCCTGTTTCGGGAGAACTACGCCAGCATTGTCAACACACTGAAGGACTACGAAGAGAGCTACCGGCTGTTTATCGAAGACAACAAACCGGGACCCTTCAAGGATTTTCTGTCCAACGCCGACACCTACTATGTCGATCTGGCAGCCTGCCTGAGCGGAAATTCACACGCGATCAACCTGCTCGAGGACCAGATCAGGCGCACGGGTGTGCAAATCTACAGCGATCAACACCGTCAGTTGATCGATTGCATGCTGGGCGTCTTCGGCGTCGAATCCAGCTCTCAAGAAATCATGATGGCCGGCTAGACGCCGCGCAAATCAGACGTCAAAAGCTTCAACCGCTGCGCGGCGCGCTCGAGCCGCTCTTCGACCGTGTCCGGTGTATCCCGGGTCACATGCTCGCCAACATCATAGAAATACCAGAGCTGAGCCCGGAATGCGGCATCGGCCGGGCTGAGGCCCGCTTCCTCGAACAATGACCGGGCGGTCGCCATCCGGCGATCATCAATCGCGGCCACTGCCGTCGCGACATCCGGGTCAAACTGGGCCCAGGCACGCATGGCGTTGTCATACTGGTCCGGGTCTTCGCGGGCGATGAATTCGAGAATGGCCCACATCTTGTCGATCGGCCCTCCGGGCGTGGACTGGACGTGGGCCAGCACCGGATCCGTCTGGCGACGCGCCCAGAATTCCGGGAGCGCGCGCAGCAAATCCCGGCGATCCTTGAAATGCCAATAGAAGCTGCCCTTGGTGACCCCGAGGCGCTGCGCGAGAGGCTCGACCTTCACATGATCGATCCCAAGCTCCCGAAGCATTTCAAGCGCCTCGGCCAGCCAGGAATCCCTGTCCTGCGATTGTTCACGTTTGCTCGTCATTTACTCGCCAGACAAATCCGCTACACGTTTCCCGCGCCCATACGCCAACGTATTGACACCCGTGTGTCCGCACAATACCATACGGCAGCGTATGGATGCTAATTCATACGCGTCACACCGGGCTAGAGGCTTCACGAGCCGCGCCTGTTCCGTCTAGAGTAGCCAGCAACACCGCCACCAATGGCAGGGCAGGAGAAAATTTGCATGACTGAACCACTCATCAAAGTCGCCGATCTCGCATGGGGCCGCATCAAGTCACCCGATCTGGACGTTCAGGAAGAGTTCCTGACCAACTTCGGGATGATTAAGGTCGAGCGCACGAACGACAAACTGTTCATGCGCGGCACCGGTGCCAGCCACCACCTTCATGTCACGGAAAAAGGCGACCCCGGCTTCGTCAGCCTCGCCTTCCGCGCCGACAACGAAGACGATCTGCACAAGCTCGCCGCTGAGGCCGAGAGCGCGTCCGGCGTCGAGGAAATCGATGAGCCCGGCGGCGGCAAGCGGGTCCGCCTGACCGAGCCCAACGGCTACACCATCGAGATCGTCCATGGCATCGAAGCCGTCGACGAAATTCCCGTCGAGCGCCAATCCTACAATCTGGGAAACATCGACAAGTATAAACGCGCCAACGAACTCTGGCGCAGGGCAGCCGGACCGGCCACGGTCATGCGGATCGGCCATGGCGTGATCGGCACACCAAAGATGCACGAATGCACGGCCTGGATACGTCACCATATTGGCCTGATCGCGTCGGATGAGGTTTTCGTCGAGGACGACAAAGACAAGGTGATCGCCAGCTTCAACCGCATCGACGGCGGCAAGAAGTTCGTCGACCATCACGTGTTCCTGTACATCGGCAACGAGAATGCCGGACTGAACCACCTCTCGTTCGAGGTTCCCGACTTCGACGACGTGATGATGGGCCACGAGCATCTGCGTGATGCCGGCGACTACGACCATGTCTGGGGCATCGGCCGCCATGTCCTCGGCAGCCAGATCTATGACTATTGGAAAGATCCGTATGGCCGGGTCCACGAGCATTGGGCAGATTCCGACACGCTCAACGCCGAGTACGAGACCCGCTACATCCCCGCTGAGGAGGGCCTCAGGTCCCAGTGGGGCGAGCCGGCACCGATGGAATTCATCAACCACGTCAGCCCGTAAAAGATCTCAACTTCAAGTCGCGCGGCCCGGCAGCCACTGCCGGGCCGTTTGCGTTTATTTCCAGCGAATGCAAGAGCCCGACTTGGCGCATCGGAGGTTTTCTGGCAGACAGGGCCTCCATTCGAAGGCCCCCGATAATCCATGACCGACACGCAGAACCCAGATGACAACGAGACCGACGCCGCGCCGCGCGATTTCATTCGCGACCGGATCAGCGCCGACATCGAGTCCGGCCAGCATGCCGCGATCGTCACCCGCTTCCCGCCGGAGCCGAACGGCCACCTCCATATCGGTCACGCCAAGTCGATCTGTCTGAATTTCGGCGTCGCCGACGAATTCGGCGGCACCTGCAACCTGCGCTTCGACGACACCAACCCGGCCCGCGAAGACGAGAGCTATATCCGCGCCATCCAGGACGACGTGCGCTGGCTCGGCTTCGACTGGGGCGACAATCTGTTCTACGCCTCGGACAATTTCGAGCAGCTCTATGCCTGGGCGCAACATCTGATCGAGAACGGTCTCGCCTATGTGGACGACCTCTCAGCCGACGAAATGCGAGAGTATCGCGGCACCTTGACCGAACCCGGGCGCCCGAGCCCCCATCGCGGCCGCACGGCGGCGGAGAGCCTCGACCTGTTCGCCCGCATGCGCGCCGGGGAATTCGAGGACGGTGCAAAAGTACTCCGGGCCAAGATCGACATGGCATCGGGAAACATCAACCTGCGCGACCCGGTGCTGTACCGAATCCTGCGCGCCGACCATCCCCGCACGGGCGACGCCTGGCGCATCTACCCGACCTATGACTTCGCCCACGGCCAGTCAGATGCGATCGAAGGCATCACCCACTCGCTGTGCACGCTGGAGTTCGAGGATCACCGGCCGCTGTATGACTGGCTGATCGACAACCTCCCGGTCCCCGCCCGGCCGCGCCAGTATGAATTCTCGCGCCTCAATCTCGGCCACACGGTGCTGTCGAAGCGCCGTCTGAGCCAGCTGGTCGAGGAAGGCCATGTCACCGGCTGGGACGATCCGCGCATGCCGACCGTGACCGGACTGCGCCGCCGCGGCGTTCCGCCCGAGGCGATCCGCGATTTCATCGGCCGTCTGGGCATCACCAAGTCCGACGGGCTCGTCGAGATGTCCTATCTCGAGAACACGATCCGCGAGCATCTCAACCAGACCGCACCGCGGCGCATGGGCGTGCTCGACCCGATCAAGCTTGTCATCGAGAACTATCCCGAGGGCGAGACCGAAGAGCTCGACGGGCTGAACAACCCGACCGATGAGAGCGCCGGCACACGGAAAATTCCGTTCGGCCGCGAGCTCTATGTCGAACGCGACGACTACATGGACGACGCGCCGAACAAATTCCGCCGCCTGACCATCGGCAGGGAAGTGCGGTTGCGCTTCGCCTATTTCGTTACCTGCACGGATGTCATCAAGGACGCGGAAGGCAACGTGACCGAGCTGCGCTGCACGTATGACCCCGAATCCCGGGGCGGCGATTCACCCGACGGCCGCAAGGTGCGCGGCACGATCCACTGGGTCTCGGTCGCCCATGCCGTGACCGCCGAGGTGCGCCTGTATGACCACCTGTTTGCCGCGGAGGAACCCGGCAAGGAGCGCGACTGGCTCGAGGACCTCAACCCCGCCTCGCTCGAGGTGCGCGACACATGCTTCCTCGAACCCGCACTGGCCGACGCTGACGGCGTGGTCCAGTTCGAGCGGCTGGGCTATTTCGCGCCCGATACGAACTCCGCGCCCGGCGCGCTGCTGTTCAACCGCACGGTGAGCCTGCGCGACAGCCGGCCAAAGGCCAAGGGCTAAGCACCCGCGTCCTTCACGTGGGCACATGAACTTTCTGACTGGAGCATTCCCATGGAAATCAACATCCCCGAAGTCCTCGCCGAAGTGACGGCCGCCCATGACCGCTACGAGGCGGCGCTGACGACAAACGACGTCGACGTGCTGAACGAGCTGTTCTGGACGAATGACCTGACCCTGCGCTACGGCATCGGCGAGAATCTATATGGCCACGACCAGATCGCCGGGTTCCGCGCCGCGCGCGATCCGAGCGACGTCGCACGCACGACCGGGCCGGTGATCGTCACCACATACGGTCGCGACTTCGGCACCGCGAACCTGGAATTCTATCGCGAGAGCATGGGCGAAGGGTCCGGGCGCCAGAGCCAGAGCTGGGCGCGCATGCCCGAGGGCTGGCGCATCGTCGCCGCCCATGTGAGCATCGTTCGGCCAAAATAGAAAAAGGCCGCTCCGGAGAGCGGCCCTTTCAATTCCGTTTTCGGACTTTGAGTCTAGCTGGTGACCCGCCAGACCTCCGGCGCCTTCTCCATGCTTTCCAGCAGCGCCTGACGCTGGGCCTCCATGGCCGCCGGCAACCGGCCTGCGAAGCTGTCGAACAGCTCCTTCTGGGACTGGGCCTCGTTGCTGCCCGCGTCGCGCGCCAGGTCCATGATCCCGCTGAATGCATCGGCGGTGAAATCGAGCCCGGTCCAGTTGAGGTCCCCGTAGCGTGGCATACTGCCGAGCGGACCTTCGACTGCATCACGATTGTCATGCACCCGGTCACAGACCCATTCGAGCACCCGCATATTCTCGCCGAAGCCCGGCCAGATGAACTTGCCGTCATCGTCCTTGCGGAACCAGTTCACGCGGAAGATTTTGGGCAGCTTCAGGCCCTTGTCCGCGAACCCGAGCCAATGCGCCCAGTAGTCGGCCATGTTGTAGCCGCAGAAGGGCAGCATCGCCATCGGATCGCGCCGGATCGCGGCCTGATTGTCCGCCGCAGCGGTCGCTTCCGAGCCCATCGTGGCCGCCATGTAGACGCCATGTTCCCAATCGGTAGATTCATAGACCAGCGGGAACGTCGTGCTCAGCCGGCCGCCGAAGACAAATGCATCAATCGGCACACCGCTCGGGTCGTCCCAGGCCGGATCCAAACTCGGGCAGTTGACGGCCGCGACGGTGAAGCGTGCATTCGGGTGCGCGGCGGGTGTGTCACTGTCGGGCGTCCAGTCATTGCCGCGCCAGTCGATCAGATGACCGGGCACGTCGCCGTCCTTGCCTTCCCACCAGACATCGCCATCGTCCATCAGCGCCACGTTGGTGAAGATCGTGTCGCGCTTGATCATCGTCATGGCGTTCGGGTTCGTCTTCGTCGACGTTCCCGGCACCACCCCGAAATACCCGGCTTCCGGATTGATCGCATGGAGCCGGCCATCTTCGCCCGGCTTGATCCAGGCGATGTCGTCACCGACGGTGCTGACCTTCCAGCCCTCATAGCCGGCCGGCGGAATGAGCATGGCCAGGTTGGTCTTGCCACATGCACTCGGGAACGCGGCCGCGACATAGGTCTTCTCGCCCTTGGGCGATTCCAGCCCGAGGATCAGCATATGCTCGGCGAGCCAGCCCTCTTCCTTCGCCATGATCGAGGCGATGCGCAGCGAGAAGCACTTCTTGCCAAGCAGTGCGTTGCCGCCATAGCCGCTGCCGTAGGACCAGATCGAACGGTCTTGCGGGAAATGCACGATGTATTTGGTGTCGTTGCACGGCCAGACGACATCTTCCTGACCATCCGCCAACGGAGCGCCGACCGTGTGCAGGCACGGCACGAACTCGCCATCGTCGCCCAGCACATCCAGCGCGCTCTGTCCCATGCGGGTCATGATCCGCATGCTCGCCGCCACATAGGGGGAATCCGACAGCTGCACACCGATATGGGCGATGTGCGAGCCTAGCGGGCCCATACTGAACGGAACGACATACATGGTGCGGCCGCGCATGCAGCCGTCGAACAATCCGTCCAGGGTCTCACGCATCTCGTCGGGCGCAACCCAGTTGTTGTTCGGGCCGGCATCCTCTTCCTCGTCCCAGCATACGAAGGTGCGGTTTTCGACCCGCGCAACATCGTTGGGATCGGAGCGGGCGAGAAAACATCCCGGGCGCAATTCCTGGTTCAGCGGAATCAGCATGCCGGACTCGACCATCTGGGCCGACAGGCGGTCATACTCTTCCTTCGACCCGTCGCACCAATAGATGTCGTCCGGCTTCGTCAGCGCGGCGACCTCATCGATCCAATTCAGCAATCCCTGATTCCGGGTTCGACCGTCTGCCGAATGCCCCATCTTGACGTCCCCTCCGGCGCTCTTTGTCGCCTGTTTTCCTATACGAGAATTATCAAACTATAAGCCAAAGGACTCGGCCCATGTAAACAGCCCACAGAGATTATTCTGGGGGCGAAATGACGCATCGTTCACTGTGGAATTGTTCGCTATGCGCGCGGCCGACGCGCTTCGGTACCGACGGTCGCGATCCGCAGGATATTGGTTCGGCCCGGGGTCCCGAACGGGACCCCCGCCGTGATCACCAACCGGTCGCCCGTTTTGGCAAATTCTTCGGTCTCGGCGACCCGGCTGGCCCGGATGACCATGTCGAGGAAACTCGTGGTGTCTTCCGTCTCGACGCAGTGCACGCCCCAGGCGAGCGCCAGCCGGCGCGCGGTCTGGACAACGGGTGTCAGCACAAGGATCGGCACCTTGGGTCGCTCGCGCGAGGCGCGCAGTCCCGTGGACCCGGACGCCGTATAACAAACGATCGCGGCCGCCTTGAGGGTCTCGGCCACCTGACGCGCCGCCAGCGTGATCGCATCCGCCGATGTCGTCTCGGGATCCGTTCTCCCCGCATCGATCGCGTCACGAAACTGCGGATCTGCCTCAACCGACTGGGCGACCCGGTCCATCATCTCCACGGCCTCGATCGGATGCGCACCAGCGGCGGACTCGCCAGACAGCATGACCGCGTCCGCACCCTCGAAGACGGCGTTCGCCACATCCGAGACCTCGGCCCGGGTCGGGACCGGTGCCTCGATCATGGATTCCAGCATCTGCGTCGCGACCACCACCGGCTTGCCCGCATGGCGTGCGGCGCGGGTGATCGCCTTTTGGATACCAGGCACCTGCTCCACCGGCAGTTCTACCCCGAGATCGCCACGCGCGACCATCAGGCCGTCAGCGACCTCGATGATCTCGTCCAGGTAATCGAGCGCCTGGGGTTTCTCGATCTTGGCCATCACGGCGGCACGCCCGGCGACTATTTTCTTGGCTTCAGCCACGTCGTCCGGCCTCTGCACGAACGACAACGCAATCCAATCGATATCCAGAGTCATCGCGAAATCCAGATCGCGGCGGTCCTTCGGCGACAAGGCCGGCACCGGCAAGGCGACCTCCGGTACGTTCACCCCCTTATTGGAAGATAACGGCCCACCCACCATCACCTTGGTGTCGGCAAAATCCTTGCCCGCTTCGACCACTTCCAGACGTATCTTGCCGTCGTCGATCAGCAGGCTCGCGCCGGCTTCGATCGCCTGGAAAATTTCCTTGTGGGGCAACTCCGCACCCGCGGCATCGCCCGGCCCGTGTTTGAGTTCGAGACGGAAGGACGTCCCCTCCTCCAGAACCGTGCCTTCGGCGACCTTGCCCACACGTAATTTTGGCCCCTGGAGGTCTACAAGGATGCAAATCGGCCGCCCGAGATCCGCCTCGACCGCGCGAATACGCGCATGCATGGCGCGCACATCGTCATGGGTGCCGTGGCTCATATTCAAACGAAAGGCGTCCGCACCGGCCTCGAACAGCGCGCGGATCATCTCTTCCGAAGCACTTGCCGGCCCGAGGGTCGCCAGGACCTTTACGTTTCTTCTGCGTCGCATAACTGTCTTTCTAGATGCCTGTGCCGAACAGATTCACTTCGCGCAATCGACACATTGGGATGCCGCCAGGTCGATGGCCAGGCGCTTTTCCGGGATATCGACCCCGCATGTCATGCAGTAGCCATACTCGTCTTCATCGAGCCGGGACAACGCCGCCGAAATGAGGCGCATGCGATGCTGGCGTCGCTCCTCCTCGGCCTGCGCCATCGCCTGCACCTGCATGGCATCCATTCGCGAGAGGCGGCCGACAGTCTGCTGATCAAGCGCGACGGGTGTGCGGCTCTCGGCCGTCGCAGCACTTGCATCTGTCAGGGTGGCGCGTTCGGTCAGGAGCTTTGCGCGCCAGCTCTCAAGGTCCAGTTTCTCGGTCATGCACGCATTGGGAGCCGACTTCGACGCGAAATCAAGTCGCGCGTGACGCCAGGCCCTTCATCTGCCGTCCAAAGACAAATGCGGCTACATTCGTTTCAGGTAAAACGCGAGGAGGCAAAAATGGCACGTTTCGACAACAGGGTCTGCATCATCACAGGTGGTGCCAGCGGGATCGGCGCGGAGACCGCGCGCCGATATGTGGGTGATGGCGGAAAAGTGGTTATCGGCGACGTCGACGAAGCGGGTGGCCGCGCCGTTGCCGACGAGATCGGCGATGCGGCGGCATTCACCCCCATCGATGTCGCCGACGCCAACTCCTGCGCATCCGGCGTCGCGTTTGCCGTCGCGACATTCGGGCGGCTCGATGGGCTGGTGAACAGCGCCATCCGCATGGGACCAGGACCACTCGAGGACCTGTCCCTGGCGGATTGGCACAAGGTTCTCGATGTTGGTCTGACCGGTACGTTCCTGATGACCCAGGCGGCGGGCCGCTGGTGGATCGACAACAAGGCGCCCGGTGCCGTGGTCAACCTGTCATCGACCGGCGGGCTGCAGCCCTACAACCTGGCGGGCGCCTACAGCACCACGAAAGCCGGCGTGATCATGCTCTCGCGCCAGTTCGGGCTGGAATGGGCCGAACACCAGATCCGCGTCAACGCGGTCTGCCCCGGCCACACAGAGACACCGCTCACCGCCTATATGCGCGACCCGGCGGTCAAACAAGCGCGCGCCGACGTGACACCGCTGGGGCGCGTCGGCCAACCCGAAGACATCGCCGAGGGCATTCTCTATCTGCTGTCGGACGCCGCATCCTATGTCACCGCCTCGACGCTCGACATCGATGGCGGTATGGCGCGGAGCCTGTTCAACCACATGCCCGGGCGAAAGTGGGACTAGCGCGTTACCTCACGACCACGCCGGCGGGCGGTCCAGCCCGTAATGCTCACGCAGGGTCGTGCCGGCATATTCGGTCCGGAACAGGCCGCGCGCCTGGAGGATCGGAACCACTTCATCGATAAACGCGTCGAGCATACCGGGGAAAATCGGTGGCATGACGTTGAAGCCGTCGGCGGCGCCGTCCTGAAACCAGTCCTCGATCAGATCGGCCACCTGTTCGGGCGTGCCGGCGAAGGTGAAGTGTCCGCGCGCACCCGCCAGCTTCGCCAGCAGCTGGCGCAAGGTCACGCTCTCGCGTTCGACGAGCCCCACAACCATCACCGCACGGCTGCGCGATGCCTCGACGGTATCCGGGTGGGGAAAATCTTCAGGCTTCAGAATCTCATCGAGGGGCAGATGGGAGAAGTCATGCCCACCGAACCGGCTGGACAGGGTCCGCCGTCCGACCTCGGGGTCAGCGCTTTCGTTCAGCTCCTGGACCAGGCGCTTCGCCTCGGCCTCCGTCGAGGCGATCATCGGGTTCACGCCCGGGAGGATCAGAACCTGATCGGCCTGTCGGCCCGCCTTGGCGATACGCGCCTTGATGTCGGCGTAGAACTCCTGCGCCGTCGCCTTCTCCAGATGCGCGGTGAAGATCGCTTCGGCATGGCGGGCCGCGAAGTCCCGGCCCGTATTCGATGAGCCCGCCTGCACCAGCACCGGCCTCCCCTGGGGTGAACGAGGCAGATTGAGCGGTCCGGCAACCGAGTAATGCGGGCCGTCATGGTCGATGGCACGGATACGTTCAGGACGCGCGTAAATGCCATTCTCCCGATCATCGACCACCGCGTCGTCGGCCCAGCTGTCCCAGAGTCCTTTGATGATCTCGACGAATTCCTCGGCGAGGACATAACGATCATCCAGGCTGACATCGCGTGTGTCGCCGAAGTTGCGCGCGGCGTCCTTCATCCAGGTGGTGACGATGTTCCAGCCCGCACGACCATGGCTGATGTGGTCGATCGAGGAAAATTGCCGGGCCAGGTTGAACGGCAGCGAGTATGTGGTCGACGCGGTCGCGATCAGCCCGATCCGCTCGGTCACCGCCGCGATGGCGGCCAGCAGGGTGATCGGCTCCAGCCAGACTTTGCCGCTGAGTGCGGCGTCGTCCGTCGCGGCAAGGATATCGGCGAAGAAGATAGAATCGAACAGCCCCGCCTCGGCGCGCTGGGCGATCCCCTGATAGTAGCCGACATCCATCAGCCCCATGGGCGACGCGTCGGGATGGTTCCACGCAGCCTCGTGATGGCCCCGCGACTGGATGAAGAGATTGAGATGGAGTTGGCGTTTCGTCGTCATGCACTCGGCCCCATTTTGAACTGCACATCATCGTCGGCGGCGACCTGATCGATCAGGGCAACCTCCCAGTCGATATATTCCTGCATTCGCGCTTCCACATCGGTGTTGCGATCATAGGCGCGCAGATAGACGTCGATGCAGGCCTCGTCGGCTGGATAAGTGGGGTCGGCCTCGGTCTTTTGTCCCGCAGCAACCCAGGCGTTGGTGCCGCCAGCCAGCACCAGAACCTCCGCATTCGTGAGTGTCTCTGCTTCCTCGACCGCCAGCGCTGCGCACCGCCCGTCGTCGGATGTAAGCACCAGCGTTCCCGTGTCCGGAAGCGCGGGGCCTGTCGCCGCGATCCGCGAGCGGATCGCCCATTGCGCGCCGGGAACATGTCCTTTCCGGAACACCCGGCTCTCGCCGAGATCGAGCACGGCCAGGTCGTCATCGGACAGGCGCGCGGCCAGAGCGTCGGCCGCAATTGTCGGCGTTGTCGCTGTTTGCACATCGGTGTCGGCGCCGGTCACCAGCTCACCGGTCAATCCGCCATCGAGGACAGACACATCGCGGCAGCCCATCTGCAACAGCCAATGGGCGGTCATTGTCGCCCTTACACCCGTATCGTCAATCAGCACGATGCGGCCGTTGGGCACGCCGATCTGGAAATCCGTCGCCTGTACGAGTTGCCCGCCCGGCGCCGAGCGCGATCCCGGCAGGTGCCCGGTGGCGAACTCATCAGGGTCGCGCACATCGAGCAGATACAACGTGCGCCCCTCGGCTTCGCTTTGCCATTCGGCAAGCCGGGCGCGATCAATCGTCTCGACACCGTGCTCGGCCGCGATCCGGTCGCGCATGGCGATCGTCGCGTCGAGGGACTCCGGATCACCCGACGGGAACCGGTCCGTCCGGCCATGCTCCAGTTCGAGCCCGGCGAGGTGCCAGCCCATCGTGCCGTTCTCCAGCGCGATGACCTTGTTGGGAATACCTGCGTTGATGACCGACTGGGCGCCGAGAATGCTGCGGGTGCGCCCGGCGCAATTGACCACGATGGTGGTCTCCGGCGACGGCGCCAGATCGCGCACCCGGTAGGCGAGTTCGCCCCCCGGCACACTGATCCCCTGGGGAATATTCATGTTGTGATATTCCCGATAAGTGCGGGAATCGAGGACGACCAGATCGTCGCCGCGATCCTGCATCGCCTTGAGCTCGGATGCGTGCACCGACGGCGTGGCGTAGTGATGCTCGACCGCCTCACCGAATGCCTTGCTGGGCACGTTGATGCCCGAATAGAGCGTGAAACCGGCGGCGGTCCATTCATCGGGCGTGTCGGGACAGACCGTGACGTCGCTGTAACCCAGGGCCGCCAGCGCGGCAGCGCCACGCATCGCAAGTCCGTCGTTGCCCGCCGTTGTGATGACAACAGGCGTAGCTTTCCGGGGCACCAGTCGCGAAACCTCGAACTCGAGCCGGCTCAGGGGTGCGTTGACCGCCCAGAATAAATGGCAGGCGCCAAACTCGCCCTGCTCGCGAAGATCGAGGAGCGCGATCTCGTCCTTCGCCCCCAGTGCGGCGCGTAATGTCTCGGATTTCATATCGCTCATTCTACAGTAAACACACGTGTATTGAGATTCGGTGCGGGTCCGGTGCATGATAGCGGACAGATACTCAAAAGCGACCGGCGCAACGCTGGCGATCGATACAGGAGGACACCCGAAATGGCACTCACAGTTAACCAGTTTGCCGAGGATTGCCGTCAGATTCTTTCCAATGATTCGAGCGAAGCCGGGCTGGAACAGGTCCGCCTCGTCGTCGAAAAATTCCTCGCCGATCAGGAATTCATCAACGAGCATCTCGGGCCGCAGGCCGATGCCAACCGCGAGGTCCTGTATGAAGATCCGGATCTCGGTTTCTGCATCTGCGCCCACGTCTTCAAGGGCACAAACGAGGCACCGCCGCACGATCACGGCCCCACTTGGGCGATCTACGGCCAGGCCACCGGCCAGACGGTGATGACCGAGTATGAGAAGATCGAGGCACCCCATGGCGATGCGCCCGGCAAGGTGAAACCGACCAAATCATATGATCTGGACCCGGGCATGGCCGTCGCCTACCCGATCGGGCGTCTTCACTCGCCGAAACGCGCAGGTGAGACCCGGTTGATCCGCATCGAAGGCAAGGACGTCACCAAGCTTTCACGCGATTCCTACGAGCGCGCCTAAGCGTTCGAAGGACAAGAAATGACAGCCAGCCGCAACGGCGCGGTCGCGCGCGCGGCTGGCCATTTCGACAGCGGCGAATTCGTCGCCGGGCTGGGGCGCCTCGTCGCGCACCCGACCCAGAGCCAACTCCCCGGCGCGCTCCCGGCACTCACGAGCTATTTCAGCGATGTCGTGGGCCCGGAGCTAAGTTCTCTCGGATTTGCGCTGGATATCCTCGACAACCCGGACTCCGGCGCGGGACCGGTACTGCTGGCCACCCGCCATGAGGGCGACGACAGCCCGTCGGTCCTGATCTACGGTCATGGCGATGTCGTCGTGGGGCAGGACGACAAGTGGCGCGGGGGTCTCGCGCCGTGGGATGTCACCCCCGATGGCGACCGGCTCTATGGGCGCGGCACCGCCGACAACAAGGGCCAGCACTGGACCAACATCGGCGGCCTGCGCGCCGTCATCGAGGAACGGGGAAGCCTCGGTTTCAACTGCACGATCGTGCTGGAGAGCGACGAGGAAATGGGCTCACGCGGCCTGCGGGAGTTTTGCCGCATCCATGCCGACCGGCTGCGCGCGGATGTGCTTGTCGCCTCTGACGGCCCGCGTCTGGATCCCGAACGTGCCACGATCGTGCTCGGCTCACGTGGCCTGGTGAATTTCGAGCTCGCGCTCAAGTTGCGTGACGGCGCGCATCATTCGGGCAATTGGGGCGGGCTGATCCGTGACCCGGGGATAATCCTGTCCCACGCCATCGCCAGCCTGACCGACGCACGCGGCCAGATCGCCGTGCCCGAATGGCGCCCAACCTCCCTCACCCCGGAGATCCGTGAATTGTTGGCGGATGTGCAGGTGTCCGGCGGCGACGGCAGCCCCGATATCGATGCCGACTGGGGTGAAGCGGAACTTAGCCCCGAGGAACGGGTCTATGGCTGGAACAGCTTCGCCGTGCTGGCGCTTGAGCTGGGTAACCCGGAGCGACCCCAGAACGCGATCGCGCCCGAAGCGCGCGCGGTCTGCCAGATCCGCTACGTCGTCGGCACCGACCCGGACGACATACTTCCCGCATTGCGACGTCATCTGGACGCGCATGGTTTTCACGACATCAACGTCACCCCGACCCGGATGGCCGGGATGCGGGCCACCCGTTCGGACCCCGACAACGAATGGGTTCAAAGGGCACTGGCCTCAGTCAACGAAACGCTTGAGAAGAACGGTGGTGGCACCGCCGCGCTGATCCCGAATATCGGCGGCGGTATCCCCAACGACATCTTCGCCGAGGATCTGGGCATGCCGACGGTATGGATTCCCCACTCCTATGCGGGCTGCAACCAGCATGCGCCGAACGAGCATATGCTCGCATCCGTCGCGCGCGAGGGGCTACAGATCATGGCCGGTCTGTTCTGGGATATCGGCGCGGACTAGCGCTTGATTATTCCGCTGCCTCTGCGGTCTCGAGTGCTTCGCTCGCCTCAAGCCAGACCGCTTCCGCCGCGTCGAGCTTCTTCTCGATCTCGCCGCGCTTTTTCATCAGCTCGGTCATCCCCTGATTCTTGTAGGGCGCCTCGGCGCTGTCGGGATCGAACATGGCCCGGTCGATCGCGGAACGCTGATCGGTAAGTTTTCCCATCTCCTGCTCGGCCTTGCGCGCCCGGGTACGGAAATCCTTCGTCCGCTCGCGGGCCTCGGCGGCCGCCCGGCGGGCCTCTTTCTTGTTGCCGCGCTTCTCCTTCGGTGTGTCTTCGCGCGCCTTGGCCTGCCCGCGACCGAGCAGATGATCGCGATAGTCATCAAGACTGCCGTCGAACTCCCGCGCGGTGCCCTCGTCGATCAGGATCAACCGGTCAGCCGTCATCTCCAGGAGATGGCGATCATGGCTGACCACCACGACCGCGCCGTCAAACGCGTTGAGAGCCTGGACCAGCGATTCGCGGGCGTCCACGTCCAGATGGTTCGTCGGCTCATCGAGGATGAGGATATGCGGCGCGTCACGGGTGATCAGCGCCAACGCCAGACGCGCTCGCTCGCCACCCGACAGCTTGCCGACTTCCAGATGCACCTTCTCGCCGGAGAAACCGAAGCGGCCGAGCTGGCTACGGACCAGACCGGGTTTCGCATCGGGCAGAAGGCGCGTCATGTGCTGCAGCGGGGTGTCACCCGCGACCAGCTCCTCGACCTGATGCTGGGCGAAGTAGCCCACGCGCAGTTTGCTGCTGGACGTCACATCGCCGGCCATGGGTTGCAACTGACCGGCCAGCAACCGCGCCAATGTGGTCTTGCCGTTACCATTGCGGCCCAGCAACGCGATCCGGTCGTCGGGATCGATGCGCATGCTCAGGCCCGACAGGACCGGCGTGTCTGCGGCGTAACCAACGGCCGCGCCGTCCAGCACCATCAGGGGCGGACGCAACTCCTGGGGGTTCGGGAAATCGAACACCAGCGTCGGGTCTTCGGCGGCGGCCGCCACCGGCTCCATCCGGGCCAGCGCCTTCATCCGGCTTTGGGCCTGACGCGCGGTGTGGGCCTTGTAACGCCAGCGATCCACATAGGCCTGCAACTTGGCGCGTTTTTCTTCCTGCTTGGCGCGCATGGACGCGACCTGGCTGAGGCGCTCGGCGCGAATCTTCTCGAAAGCATCGTAGCCGCCGGGATAGAGGGATATCTTGCCGCCCTGCACATGCAGGATGTGATCAACCACGTTGTTCAGCAGGTCACGTTCATGGCTGACCACCACCATCGAGGCGGGATAGGTCTTGAGGAAATTTTCGAGCCAGAGTGCGGCTTCGAGATCCAGATGGTTCGACGGCTCATCGAGCAGCAGCAAATCAGGCCGGGAGAACAACAGCCCCGCCAGGGCCACGCGCATGCGCCAACCGCCCGAGAAAGATGACAGCGGCCGGTGCTGGTCCGCCTCGTCGAAGCCGAGCCCGGCCAAAATGCGGGCGGCACGAGACGGCGCGCCATGGGCGTCGATCAGCCCGAGCCGTTCGTGGATCACGGAGATACGCTCGGCGTCGCTCGCCGTGTCGGCCTCTTCCAGCAAATCCGTGCGTTCGGTATCAGCGGCGAGCACCATCTCGAACGGCGTCATTGTACCGCCCGGCGCCTCCTGGGCCACATAGCCGATCTTGGTGCCGCGCGGTGTCTCGGCCGAACCGTCGTCGGCCTCGAGTATCCCGGCGATGATCTTGAGCAACGTCGATTTGCCCGCGCCATTGCGCCCAATCAGCCCGACACGGCTGCCGGTGGGCAGCATGGCGGTGGCGCCTTCGAGGATCGTCTGGCCGCCCAGACGCGCGGTGATGTTGTTCAGGTTCAGCATGGAAGCGCGGCTGATAGCACAGCGCGCGACATTGCGGAACTACACTCAGTTGGCCGGTGAGGTTACTCCGCCGCTTCGCGGAGCTCGAAGCCTTCGCGGGTAAGCCCTGCCGCCAGCATGGCGTCGCCGATGCTGGCGATCTCGGCGTCCGGCAGCTTGACCAGCGGCGGGCGGACCACGGCGCGGTCCTGGCGGCCGAGATGCACGAGCGCTTCCTTCATGCGGTTGTGCATGTCGCCGAAGGGGTCGGCGTAGAAGGCCTCGGTGGCACGAAGCCACCTTTACCGAACTTCGGCAAAACGGTGACCAGGGATCCAGAAACCGACGTTCTTTGCACCTTAATTTTGTCCGGCTTTAAAACATCCTGTCGCACGCATCGATATCAAGTTGGCGTTTCCCGATCATCACCGTCAGACGAGTGTCTGAAACGGGATCACCCTTCCCCACTATTGAAGCAACTCGCCCAGAAACTCCTCCAAATCGCTAACAAACTCGACGAGACTGCCATCATCGTCGTCGCTTTGGAGCTTAGCCAGTTCCTGCTGAGCGTCGGCGACCGTTCTCCACGGCAGCACATCATCATGAGCATTCAGTCTTTCCTGTATTTCATGACCAAGCGCCGCCCTTGTTTTCCCCGGTAGAACTT
>Ga0233427_10000069_pt1 | contig 140145 bp, 132 predicted proteins | sample SI_118_April2016_5_FD_179885 | JGI IMG/M metagenome (GOLD analysis project Ga0233427, IMG submission 179885) | Seawater microbial communities from Saanich Inlet, British Columbia, Canada - SI_118_April2016_100_MG | ecosystem: Environmental > Aquatic > Marine > Inlet | place: Canada: British...
CGATCGAGCTGATCGACGTGGACTACAACCCGCTGCCGGTTGTCATCTCCTGCTACGACGCGCACCAGGACGGCGCACCCCAGCTCTATGACGACTGCCCCAACAACGAATCCTATTTCTACGAGGCCGGCGACAAGGACGCGACCGACGCAGCCTTCAAGGCCGCCGACCATGTGGTCGAGCAGGACCTGGTCATCAACCGGGTGACCGCCAACGCGATGGAAAACCGCGCCGTGATCGGCGACTGGGACCAGGGCACGGGCCGGATTACGATTCGCTGCGGCTTCCAGCGGCCGTGGTTGTTTCGCAAAAGTCTGGCCGAACAATCCTTCAACGTGCCCGAGACCCAGATCCGGCTGGTGACCGATGATATCGGCGGCAGCTATGGCCTGCGCGGCTCGATCTATCCCGAGATGGTGCTGATGCCCTGGGCGTCCAAGCATGTGGGCCGCTCGGTCAAATGGGTCGCCGACCGGTCCGAGAGCCACCTCAGCGATGACGACGGGCGCGACAATGTGGTGAAGGTCGCGCTGGCCTTCGATGCCGACGGCAAATTCCAGGCCGTGCGCGTGCGCAGCTGGGGCAATCTCGGCGCGTTCGTCTCGTATCGCGGGGCGGCCCCGCCCGTGGTCCATATCGGCACGGTGATCGGCGTCTACACGACCCCGGCGGCGCATGTGGAAATCTCCGGCATGCTGACCAACACCCATTGCACCTCGCCCTATCGCGGCGCGGGCCGGCCGGAATCGTCCTACATGATCGAGCGGCTGGTCGAGCGGGCCGCCGACACGCTGGGCATGGACCCGGCGGAGCTGCGACGGCGGAATATCATTCCGTCCGAAGCGATGCCCTACAAGACGCCGCTGATCTACACCTATGACTGCGGCGAGTTCGAGAAGAACATGGACATGGCCATGGAGACGGCCGACTGGGCCGGATTCGAGGCGCGCCGTGCGGAGGCCGCCGCGCGCGGCAAACTACGCGGCATCGGCATGTCGAACACGCTCGAGTGGGCCGCCGACAACACGACGGAAACAGCCGAACTGCGCTTCGACCCGTCGGGCGACCTGACTTTCGTGGCCTCGACCATCTCCCACGGCCAGGGCCACCGGACCATCCAGACCCAGATCATCGTCGATCTACTCGGCGTCGAGCCCGAGCGGGTGGCCGTGCTCCAGGGCGATACGGATGTGTCCGCCTTCGGCATGGGCACGGGCGGCTCACGCTCGACGATCATGACCGGCAGCGCGCTGACCATCGCGGCGCGCAAGATCATCGAGAAAGGCAAGAAGCTCGCCGCCCATCTGCTCGAGGCATCGGAGGTGGACATCGAGTTCGCCGACGGAAATTTCTCGGTGGCAGGCACCGACCGGGTGCTCACCGTGCACGAGATCGCCGCGGCGGCCTACGACAGCAACGATCTGCCCGACGAGTTGGAGCCCGGCCTCTACGAGACCGGCACCTACAACGCCAAGACCGGCAACTTCCCCAACGGCTGTCACATCTGCGAGGTCGAGATTGACCCGGACACAGGCGTCACCGAGATGGTCAATTACTGCGTCGTCGACGACGTCGGCACGATCATCAACCCGATGCTGGTGCGCGGCCAGATCATGGGCGGCATCGCCCAGGGCATGGGCCAGGTGCTGATGGAGGACAAGACCTACGACCATGAGACCGGCCAGCTCATCGCGGGCTCCTTCATGGATTACTGCATGCCGCGGGCGCGTGATTTCTGCCACGTGAACTTCGAGGAGAACGAAGTCCCCTCCCCGACCAACCCGCTGGGGGTCAAGGGCGCCGGCGAAGCGGGCACGGTGGGCTCGTTGTCAGCGGGCACCAACGCCATCGTCGATGCCCTGTCCCATCTGGGGGTGCAGCATGTCGACACGCCCTGCACGCCGCTGAAGGTCTGGCAGGCAATACGAGACGCAAAGGCCGCCGCTTAAACGACGGCTTGCACCGACAGGCATTCAGACCTATTTGCCTTTTGAATGAATTGATCGAGGAGACCCGCAATGACCGAAACCGCATATCTCGCCGGTGGCTGCTTCTGGGGCATGCAGGATTTGATCCGGCGCCTGCCCGGCGTCACATCCACACAGGTCGGCTACACCGGCGGCGACCTGCCGAACGCGACCTATCAGCATGTACGCACGGGCACGACCGGCCACACCGAGGCGATCGAGGTCGTGTTTGATCCCGCCGCGGTCAGCTACCGGGACATCCTCGAGCTGTTCTTCCAGATCCACGACCCCAGCACGTCGGACCGCCAGGGCAACGACCGGGGCACGCAATATCGCTCGGCCATCTTCTGGGCCGATGACGCGCAGCGCGAAACCGCCGTGGACACCATCGCCGACGTCGAGGCATCGGGCCTCTGGCCCGCCCCAGTGGTGACCGAAGTCGTGCAGGCCGGGGCGTTCTGGCCGGCCGAGCCGGATCACCAGGACTATCTGGAGCGCAATCCCGGCGGCTACACCTGCCACTTCGCGCGGCCGGACTGGAAGCTACCCAAACGCGACGCGGCCTAAGCGGCGCACCAAGCCGCCGTCCCGCTATCTCCTAAAATAGCTCGCCCTGATCCGGCGGTTCGTTGACGAGGCTGAGGGGCGTCAGTAGTTCCGGGCCGTCATTGCGGACGTCGTTAACGTCGCGCCCCACCGGCACGACCCCCACGGTCTCTTCCGGCGCCGGCCGCAGGAGTTCGCCGGCCGCCTCCCGGTCGAACCGGTCCTCCGTGCCATTGCCCAGCCACGTATCGAAGCTGTCGGGGTTCAGGATCACCGGCATGCGGTGATGGAACGGCCGCAGGGTCTCGTTGGCCTCCGTGGTGACGATCGTCGCCGTCTCGAGCTCCGACCCGTCGGGCCCAAGCCAGGCCTCCCACAATCCCGCGAAACTGATCAACCCGCCGTCGGGCCGGGAGATCCAGACCGGTTGTTTCGGGCCCGTGCCCGTCGCCTGCCATTCATAAAAGCCGCTCGCCGGGATCAGGCAACGCCTGCGCCGGAAGGCCGCCCGGAACGATGGTTTCTCCGCGACGGTCTCCGCCCGGGCGTTGGTCATCCGCGCGCCCATCGCCGGGTCCTTGGCCCAGGCCGGCACCAGCCCCCAGCGCAGGAGCGCGGGAATACGGGCCGGTTCACCGTCGCCGCCCGAATTATCTACGCCGGCACCTTCTCTGCTGGCCGCCCGGATGATCGCGATGATCTCCTGGGACGGCGCGATGTTGTAGCGCTGCGGCAACACAAAACTGGTCGACACGAGCCCATAGGCCGCGTGGATGTCTTCCCAGCTGTGAATCAGGCCGAATCGTCCGCACATGATGCGATTTTAACCCAGTTTCAGCCGTGGTCTCGTTTCGTTCGTCGCTAAATTCCCGAGTCGCTTTTCGACCGACCACAAGATTTTGGGTTTCGGGGTACAAACCGGGCACAAACGGATTACTTCAATACGGCGATCATGCATAACAATCTGGCAAATATCAGGGTTTTCCGTGCTCTCACATTGACTCTCCGGCCCCAAAGATTACAATGTTCCTGTCTTGTTCACGGTGACAGGTTGCCAACATTTAGTGTTTACTTAATGTTACGGCTCTAGATGTTGTGGGTTATGCACGTTTTCCACTGGAAACTGCCCACAACCTGTGGAGCACCTGGATTGTCGCGTGGAGGGGGCCTTTATAAATGGACGGATCTACTGGGATTCTGACGGAAAACAGCGCTGTGGAAAAGGCGCTTAAAGTGGAAGAAAACAAGGAAATGGACCTGTTTGATTTGATCGATATGGACCCGTCCGGTGCCGAAACCGAGCCGCATGCGGCCGATTCCGAAACCTATCCGGATGTGGATAACGATCTTGTCGGCAAGGATGCCGAGACCGCGAACGTCTATCAGACCGATCGCGTCCGCATCACGATCGACCCGTCGCGCGACGCGAAGCTGACGGCATTCGGCAAGGAAACGCTGGAAGACCGCTACCTTCTGAACGACGAGAAGGGTTCGCCCCAGAAGCTGTTCGCCCGCGTCGCATGTCATTACGCCGACGATTCGGAGCATGCCCAGCGCATCTACGATTACATTTCCAACCTCTGGTTCATGCCGGCGACCCCGGTCCTGTCCAATGGCGGCACCGAGCGCGGCCTGCCGATCTCCTGCTTCCTCAACGAAGCCTCGGATTCACTCGAGGGCATCGTCGATCTGTGGAACGAGAATGTCTGGCTCGCGGCACGCGGCGGCGGCATCGGCAGCTATTGGGGCAACCTGCGGTCCATCGGCGAGCAGGTCGGCCATAACGGCAAGACCTCGGGCGTCGTCCCGTTCATCCGGGTGATGGATTCGCTCACCCTCGCGATCAGCCAGGGCTCGCTGCGGCGCGGCTCGGCGGCGGTCTATCTGCCGATCGACCATCCCGAGATCGAGGAGTTCATCGAGATCCGCCGGCCAACGGGTGGTGATCCGAACCGCAAGGCCCAGAACCTGCACCATGGCGTGCTGGTGTCCGACGCATTCATGCGCGCCGTCGAGGCCGACGAGGACTGGGCGCTGGTCAGCCCGAAGGACCGTGCGCCGATCGCCACGGTCAAGGCGCGCAGCCTCTGGATCCGCCTGCTGACGGCGCGGATCGAGACCGGCGAGCCCTACATCGTCTATTCCGACACCGTGAACAGCCAGATACCCGAGCACCAGAAGCTCGCCGGCCTGACGGTCAAGACCTCGAACCTGTGTTCCGAGATCACCCTGCCCACGGGCCTGGATCATCTCGGCAATGACCGCACTGCCGTTTGCTGCCTCTCGTCGCTGAACGTCGAGAGCTTCATCGAGTGGAAGGATCACCCAACCCTCATCGAGGATGTGATGCGCTTCCTCGACAACGTGCTGCAGGACTTCATCGACAACGCGCCCGACCATTTCGCCAAGGCGAAGTACGCCGCCGCGCGCGAGCGCTCGGTCGGGCTCGGCATCATGGGCTTCCACTCGTTCCTGCAGGAACAGATGGTGCCGTTCGAATCCGCCGTTGCGAAGGCCTGGAACAAGAAGATGTTCAAGCATATCCGCGGCCAGGCCGATGCGGCCTCGAAATTGCTGGCCACCGAACGCGGCGCCTGCCTCGACGCCGCCGATTACGGCATCGACGAACGCTTCTCGAACAAGATGGCCGTTGCACCGACCGCGTCGATTTCGATCATCTGCGGCGGTGCCTCACCGGGCATCGAGCCGATCGCGGCCAACAGCTTCACCCACAAGACCCTGTCGGGCTCGTTCAACGTGCGCTCCAAGGCACTGCAAAGCCTGCTCGCCGAGAAGGGCAAGAACACGGACGAGACATGGTCGTCGATCACAGCCAACGAGGGTTCGGTCCAGCATCTGGACTTCCTGACCCAGGACGAGAAGGACGTGTTCAAGACGGCCTTCGAGATCGACCAGCGCTGGGTCATCGACCTGGCCGCCGACCGCTCGCCGGAGATCTGCCAGTCTCAGTCGCTCAACGTCTTCCTGGCAGCCGATGTGCACAAGCGCGACCTGCACCAGATCCATTTCCAGGCCTGGAAGAAGGGCGTGAAGAGCCTCTACTACTGCCGCTCCAAGTCGCTGCAGCGCTCGGAGAGTGTGGCGGCCCTGGTGCCGGTCACGACCGACGAAGAGGCAGACCGCGCCGCGGCCAGCCGCAACGATTACGAAGAGTGTCTCGCCTGCCAGTAGGCAAGTGACAAAAATTCCGATGCGTATCGCCCCGGGCCTGTCGGCACCGGGGCCTCGCATCCGAGGGAGAGGAATAAAACAATGTCGCTTCTCGAAGAGCGCGTTCAGTACAAGCCGTTCAGCTACCCGTGGGCCTATGACGCCTGGCTGATGCAGCAGCGTGTCCACTGGCTGCCCGAAGAGGTGCCGCTGGCCGACGATGTGAAGGACTGGCATCGCACGCTCTCGAACGGCGAACGCAACCTGCTCACGCACATTTTCCGCTTCTTCACCCAGGCGGATGTGGAAGTGAACAATTGCTACATGAAGCATTATTCGCAGGTGTTCAAACCCACCGAAGTGCAGATGATGCTCGCCGCCTTCTCGAACATCGAGACGGTGCACATCTCCGCCTACTCCCATCTGCTCGACACGATCGGCATGCCCGAGACCGAATATTCGGCCTTCCTGAAGTATCAGCAGATGAAGGACAAATACGACTATATGCAGGAGTTCGGGGTCTCGACGAACCGGGACATCGCCAAGACGCTGGCGATGTTCGGCGCATTCACCGAGGGGCTGCAGCTGTTCGCGTCCTTCGCGATCCTGATGAACTTCCCGCGCTTCAACAAGATGAAGGGCATGGGCCAGATCGTCACCTGGTCGGTGCGCGACGAGAGCCTGCACACCGCCTCGATCATCAAGCTGTTCCGCACCTTCATCCACGAGAACCCGGAAATCTGGGACGAGGAGTTCCAGCGCGAGCTCTACGTGGCGTGCGAGACGGTCCTCAACCATGAGGACGCCTTCATCGACCTGGCGTTCGAGATGGGCGGCATCGAGGGGCTCGAGGGCCGCGAGGTGAAACAGTATATCCGCTACATCGCCGACCGCCGCCTGTCCCAGCTCGGCCTGCAGCCGGTCTACCGGATCGAAAAGAACCCGTTGCCCTGGATGGAAGAGATGCTCAACGGCGTCGAGCATGCGAATTTCTTCGAAAACCGGGCCACCGAATATTCCAAGGCCGCCACCGAGGGCAGCTGGGAAGAGGCCTTCGAGTAGACCCGGGCAAAGCGCACCGGAACGTCATGAACGCGGCATCCCATTCGGTGCCGCGTTTTCTTTTGTGCCCCTGTATGATCATCCGACATGACAACTGAGCAGATCATCATCTTCGCCATCCTCGGCCTGTCCCTCGTGTTCTTCATGTGGGGCCGCTGGCGCTATGACGTGGTCGCCTTCACCGCGCTCATCCTGGCGGTGATCGGCGGCGTGGTGCCGACCGATCTTGCCTTTCGCGGCTTCGGCCACCCGGCGGTCATCACCGTCGCGGCCGTTCTCGTAATCAGCCGTACACTGCAGGTCTCCGGGGTCATCGACCTGATTGCGGGCGCAGTTCTGCGGATGGCCAAGGGCCAAGGCAGCCAGATGACGGCCCTGTCGGGCATCGGCGCAGTGCTCTCGGGCTTCATGAACAATGTGGGGGCGTTGGCCCTGCTCATGCCGCTCGCGCTGCGCCTGTCGAAGAAACCCTCGGCCGTGCTGATGCCGCTGTCATTCGCGACGATCCTCGGCGGCTTGGTCACGCTCATCGGCACGCCGCCGAATATCATCGTGGCGACCTACCGTACCGACGTCGTGGGCGAACCCTTCGCCCTGTTCGATTTCGCGTTCGTGGGCCTGCCGATCGCGCTGATCGGGCTGATCTTCGTGCTGCTGATCGGCTGGCGCCTGATCCCGGCGGAGCGGACGGGCCGACGCTCGGCCGAGGAAATGTTCGATCTCGATTCCTATGTGGTCGAGGTCAGTGTCGACGAAGAATCCGAGTTCATGGGCAAGACCGTGCGCGAGCTCGAGGCCCTCGACGAGGATCGTTCCATCGTCGTCGGCTTGCTGCGCGACGACACCCGCCGCCTGACCCATATCTGGGGCGAGCGCCTGCGCGCGGGTGATCTCTTACTCCTACGCGTGGATCCCGCGACCCTCGATGATCTGCTCAAGAAGGCCGGGCTGACGCTGACCGGTGCCGAACGTCTGAAGGAAGAGAATATCCGCTCCGATCAGGTCGGCACCATCGAGGCCGTGGTCCAGCCCGGCGCCCGGGTCGAGGGCCGCAGCCCCCAGACGCTGGGCATGCGCCGGCGCTTCGGGGTGGCGCTGCTGGCGTTGGCACGCGAGGGCCAGCCGGTCCGCGAACGCCTGGCGCGGGTACAGTTTCGCGCCGGCGACGTGCTGCTGCTCCAGGGCGACGAGGAAGAACTCGCCGACGCGGTCGCCGAAATGGGCTGCCTGCCCCTGGCCGAACGGCGCCTGACCGTCGGCAAGCCGCGTGCGGTGATGATCCCGATCCTGATCTTCACGGCCTCCGTCCTCTCGACCGTGATGGGCTGGACGCCGGTGCATGTCTCGTTTGCCGCCGCGGTGGTTGCGCTCATCCTGCTCAACCGGATCAGCGCCAACGAGGCCTACCAGACCATCGAATGGCCGGTGATCGTGCTGTTGGGCGCGATGATTCCGCTCGGCAACGCGCTCCAGTCCACCGGCGGCACACAGCTTATTGCCGAGAGCATCGTCGGCCTGTCGGGCACCATCCCGATATGGGCGGTGCTGACCATCGTGCTGGTGGTGACGATGACGTTGTCGGACCTGATGAACAACGCGGCCACGGCCATCGTCATGGCGCCGATCTCGGTCGCGATCGCCCAACAGCTCGGGGTCAACGCAGATCCGTTCCTCATGGCCGTCGCGATTGGCGCGTCCTGTGCCTTCCTGACCCCCATCGGCCATCAGAACAACGTGCTGGTGATGGGTCCCGGCGGGTACCGGTTCGGGGATTACTGGCGGATGGGACTGCCGCTGGAAATCATCATCGTCGCGACATCGGTGCCACTGATCCTGATCTTCTGGCCGCTTTAGCAGCCGTCAAAACGGTGACAGACCCGGTTGCGACCGCATAGACTTGCCTTGATCTGCGAGGAGAAATGCCATGGAAACCATCGAAATCAGTGCAGCGGAGATGGCGCCACATATTGCGCGCTTCCGTGAGCAGGAATCCCAGTCGGCCCACTATGCCGAGAATGTGGGCATTCCGCGCGAGGCCTATGAAATCATGGCGGCCGAGACGCTCTATCTGATGATGGCGCCGGAGACCCAGGGCGGCCCGATGGCCCAGAGCCCGGCCGTCACGGGCGACAGCGGCACGAGCGTGATCATCGCGCGCTGCCCGCCGGGCGATAAACCGCTGCTCCATGCCCATCATTTCACCGTCGAGACCTTCATGTGCCTGACCGGTCGGTTCCGTATCCGCTGGGGTAGCACGGGCGAACAGGAGATCGATCTCGACCCCCACGACATGATCGCCGTGCCCCCGGGTGTGGACCGGCAGTTCGAGAACATCACCGACGAAGAGGCACTGCTGCTGGTGATCATCAGCGGCACGGGCGACGAGGATTTCTCCGACCTCTCGATGCCCCCGGGCGAGACCGAATTCATGCGCGAGAAGTTCGGCCAGCCGGTGCTCGACGCCTACACGAAGATCGGCACGGCATGGCGCCACGCCGATGGCAGCATCGACGGCCCCCAGGTGCCCGCACCCATCGAGATATCCGACGCGGCGATGGTGAAGCGCATCGCACGGCTGGCCGACATGCAGCCCCTGTCAGCCACGTCCGGTGACTCCATCGGCGTGCCCCGCGAGGCGCGAGAGATGGTCGCGGCGAAGAACCTCTATCTCCTGATGGCACCTGAGAACCAGGGCGGACCGATGTCCCATCATGCCGCTGTGCTCGGGCCCGACAACATCAGCGTCCTGATCGCCGAATGCCCGCCGGGCGACAGCCCGCTACTGCATGCCCACCACTACACGGTCGAGACTTTCATGTGCCTGACCGGCCGGTTTCGCATTCGCTGGGGCCAGGAAGGCCAGAACCATATCGACCTCGACCCATACGACATGATCGCGGTGCCGCCTGGTGTGGACCGTCAGTTCGAGAATATTTCGGACGAGGACGCGCGCCTGCTGGTGGTCATCACCGGCACGTCACGCGACGATTACAACGATATCTCTATGCCGCCGGAATCGACCGCGGCGATCCGCGACCGGTTCGGCCAGGAGGTTATTGAAGCCTATGGCGAGCGCGGCGTGACGTTCCGGGAAGCCTAAAGCAGGTCTTCGAGCGTGCGCTGCTGCTCGGGCTTCCAGCCCACCAGGACTCCGGCACCGGTCTCGATGACCGGGCGCTTGATGAGAGTCGGGTTCTCGGCCATCAGCTGCAGGCCGATATCCTCGGTCACATTCTCGCGGATCACTTCGTCGAGGTTCCGCCAGGTGGTGCTGCCGCGGTTGAGGAGAACTTCCCAACCCACTTCCATCGCCCATTCGGTGAGCTTGTCGTTGTCGACGCCGTCGGCGCGCACATCGAGGAAGCGGTGCGGCGTCTCGCGGCGTTCCAGCCATTTCAACGCCTTCTTGGTCGTGTCGCAGCTCTTCAGGCCGTAGACCGTCAGCATGTCGGCGTCCTCTCATGGGTTTTGCGCACCCGGCGGGGCGCGCTAATCTGTCCTGTAGCACGCGGATATAGGAACATCCGAGTCCGGGACAAGTCATCGATATGTCAAACAACGCCCAATCACAGGTCCGCCCACCCGCGATCGCCGGCACATTCTATCCCGCCGAGCCCGATGCGCTCACTGGCATGATCGACGCGTGCATGGCCGGCGCGCGCGACAATCACCTGTCTCCCAAGGCGCTGATCGCGCCCCATGCGGGCTACATCTATTCCGGGCCGGTCGCGGCCAACGCTTACAAATCCATCGCCGCGCGGGCCGCCGGGAAAGACAAGATCAGCCGGGTCGTGCTGCTCGGCCCGCCTCACAGGGTGGTCGTGCAGAAATTCTGCGTCCCGGCCGCCACGGCGTTTCGCACGCCGCTGGGTGTCGTGCCGATCGATGCAGCGGGCATCGCCGCAGCCCTCAAGGTCCCTGGGGTCGAACAGTCCGACGTTCCCCATGCCGAGGAGCACAGTTTGGAGGTCCACTTGCCCTTCCTGCAGCGGGTGCTTGGCGACTTCACGCTTGTGCCTGTGATCGTCGGCGGCCCCTCGCCGGCCGAGACCGACGCGTTGCTGCAGGCGCTCTGGGGCGGTCCGGAGACGCTCGTCGTGATCAGCTCCGACCTGAGCCATTATCTCGACTATGACGCGGCCATCCGGCTCGATCAGGGCTTCCGCCGCCACATCGAGACCCTGAACCCCGACAAGATCGAAGACGACCAGGCCTGCGGCCGCTTCCCGGTGAAAGGCCTGCTGGCGCGCGCCCAGGCCCTCGATCTGCGGGTCACCACGCTGGACGTGCGGAACTCCGGCGACACGGGCGGGCGCGACAACCGGGACCGGGTGGTCGGATACGGCTCCTGGGCGCTGGAATATGCGTCTTCAGCCCGCCTGCCCGACGACGAGAGGGCGGCCCTGATCGACGGCACGAAGCGCTCTATCGCCAACGGCCTGCGCACGGGCCGGCCGGCGGAGGTCCAACACGGCACATTTTCGCCCGCATTGGAGACCTACCGGGCGGCCTTCGTGACCCTCACCCTCAACGACCGACTCAGGGGCTGCGTCGGCAGCATCCTGCCCCATCGTTCGCTGATCACGGATGTGGCCGAGAATGGCTGGAAGGCCGCCTTCGGCGACCCGCGCTTTCCCAAGCTTACTGCAGAGGAAGCCGCGGCGATGGATGTCTCGGTCTCGATCCTGTCCCACCCGCGGCCCATCGCGTTCGGCTCCGAGACCGAGGCCATCGATGCCCTGCAACCGGATGTGGACGGGGTCATCCTTCAGGCGACCGACCCCGACGGCAACACCCGGCGCGGACTGTTCCTGCCCCAGGTCTGGAAGGACGTGCCCAAGGCCGAGCAGTTTCTGCGGCACCTGAAAGCCAAGGCGGGCCTGTCCCAGGACCATTGGGACAGTTCGATCCGCCTGTGGCGCTACACCACCGAGACGTTTCACTGAATATCGTCTGGCCCGCGTAAACACGGCGCGTCGGGCTCTATCCGTCAGCTGGCCCGAACTTCCAGCAGGAACTGCTCGACCTGTGCAGTCAATTCTTCACCGCTAGCCTTAAGTCGTTCTGCTGATTCCAGGTTTTTCGTCGCTGTTTGCGCGGATGTCTCAACCGCCTCGCGAACTTCACCGAGCTGGGTCGATACGTCTTGCGTTCCCGACGCAGCCGACCCCACATTCTTGGCAATTTCCTGGGTCGCAGCGAGCTGTTGTTCGATGCCGTCGGAGATCGATCCGGCAATTTCAGCAACCTGATCGATCGTCCCGCGAACATCACTGATTCCCGAGACCGCACCCGCCGTCGAGTTCTGGATGGCCTGGATCTGGCTCGAAATTTCATCGGTCGCACTGGCCGTTTGATCGGCGAGCGTCTTGACCTCGTTCGCAACAACCGCGAACCCCTTGCCCGCCTCTCCGGCACGCGCGGCCTCAATCGTCGCATTCAGTGCCAGCAAATTGGTCTGGCTCGCGATGTCATTGATCAGCGTCACCACTTCGCCGATCTTCTCGGCCGCATCCGCCAGCCCACCAACCCGTTCGTTGATGTCATGCACCTGACCAGCCGCTTGCGTCGAAATTCTCCGCGATTCGCCGGCCTGACGACTGATTTCCTCAATCGAAGCGGTGAGTTCCTCGGTTGCGGAAGCGATGCTCTCGACATTTCCCGACGCGAGTAGCGCAGCGTTGGCTACCCGATCTGCCGTAGAGCCGGTCGTGTACATCATTTCGTTCATGCCGCGTGATGCGTGGCCGGTCTCGTTCGCCTCGTCGGAGACGTTGTCGACGACCTTTCTGATCCGATTCTCAAACTTGTCGGCAAATGAGAGGATTGTGCTCCGCCGCTCTTCCACAGCCCGCTCTTCCGCGAGCCTCTGCTCTTCCTGAATTACTTCCGCGTCGAGCATTTTTTCCTGAAAGACGCTGACAGCGCGCCAGATCGAACCAATCTCGTCACGTCGGTCAGTACCGGCTACTTCGATGTCGCGGCTTCCTTCTGCCAGACGTTCAATCGCGCCTGTGACGTGAGTCAAAGGTCGGAACAAGTGACGCAGGAACACGGCCAAGCCAATGACAAACACAATCAGGATACCGACCACGGCGCCATTGCTGACAAGCGCGAAACGTTCCTCCCCGGCAGCGAACTCCGTCGTGTCCTTCGCTGCTCCGAGAAAACCAATCAATGTTCCGTTTCCGCTGTGCAACGGCAGAACCACGTTCGTGAACGCGCCACCCCCGTCACGTCGGCTGACTGAGTATTCCGGCACGCTTCCTGAACCGACCGAGAGGCCCGTATCTACCTCCTCGTCGGTCGCGAACAACTGCGTCCTATCCTGGCCAAAAAGCATCACAGTGCTGTTGTCGCTATCCGAGAAATCGCGCGCGGCCCGATCGAGTGACTTGGTCAAAACTGCGATCCCAACCACATCACGCCCCTTGTAAAGGAGCGTCGTGATCGCGGTGACGGGAATTCCGTTACGAACCATCAGGCCCTGCGCGGGCTTACCATCGGCGAGGGTCTGCTCGACGAGATAATTTCCCGACATGACCGAAGCCGGCTGATCGGCCGGAAAAAGAGACTCGCCGTCCGGCGTAACGATAAATATCTCGCTCAGAATTTTGGACGTACTGAGGCGATTGTAGGTCCCAAGCAACTCGTCATTGAGAGTTTCACCATCACTTTCGGCAAGTGCAGAAAGAGCAGCGCGATTACGCGTGATGGACTTAAGTGAAGTCGTCAGGCCGTTGACCTCGACCCGGATTATATTACGAAGAAGCGCTTCCTTTGCCTCGATGGTCGCAGTTGCATATCGCGCATCGAGATGCCGTTTTCCCAGCTCTTCCTTGACGGCGAAGGCCCCGCCCAATGTTATGAGAGCAGCCGATGCCACAATGACGATTTTTCGACTAAGCAACATCGACTGCTCTCCTAAACATTTATCTTTGGGTTGTGGAAACCACGGAACTATTCGACCGGGTAACCAGCGCTCTGCCAGCTCGGATAGCCGTCACGGAAGTATTTGACGTTCGTGAAGCCCCAAGCGACTGCCTTCTCGCTGGCGATCGAAGAACGCATGCACTTCTGCCCGTTGCAGTACATAACAATTTCCTGGTCCTTCTTCGCCACTTCAATCAGCGACGCCTCATTCAGTGCAGTCTTCGAGTTGAGATGAAGCGCGCCGGGAATCCGGCCGGCCTCGAAGTCCGAATCGCCGCGTACGTCGACGAAAACCACGCCGTTATCGAAGAGCGCTTTCGCCTCATCAACGGAGATCGTTGCAGTACCCTCGACTGCCATCGGTGAATCTTCCTTCGCCTGTGCCGGCGCAAACGCGAACAGCAACACGAAGAGGGGTATAAAAGTTTTGAGTGCACGCATTCTGGTGCTCCTTTCCTATCTACCTGAAGGGACGGCGCGAATTTGCGCCGGATTTTCCCGCAGCTTCTTGCTTCACGGAAACATCAATAAAAATTTATAGACCTCGAAAATGAAATATTTCCTAATCGAATTTCCGATTAAGCATGCCAGGCCAGCCGCAGCCCGGTGAGACCAGCGCATGGCGATATCCGAAATCAAAGACAGCTGCGCCGAAACCGTGAGACGATATGATCCGCTTGTGGTGCTACACTACCGAGACGTTTCACTAAAATTCGAGAATCCAAAAGGGTCATACGCGGAGTTGGTCCGCGTATCTCGGCACCGTGCATAGTGAGATGCCCGGATCAAGTCCGGGCATGACGGCAAGACAGGTTGCTGCGAGACGTAGCACTCCGGTAGCATTCACGCAGACATCAGGCTGGGGGCCTTCTTATGAGTGACGTGATCGACGCACGCGCGCGGCGCAAGGTTATTGCGGCCGGCATCACCGGCAATGTGCTGGAGTGGTACGACTTCGCTGTTTACGGATTCTACGCGCCGATCATCGGCCGGCTGTTCTTCCCGTCCGACGACCCGACCGTCTCGCTGATCGCCTCCTTCGGCGCCTTCGCCGCGGGATTCATGATGCGCCCCATCGGCGGTTTCGTGTTCGGCTATATCGGCGACAAGATCGGACGCAAGCGCGCGCTGGTCCTCTCGGTCATGTTGATGGCGATCCCCACCGGCGTGATCGGTATCCTGCCCGATCACGCGACGATCGGCGTCGCCGCGGCGTTCCTCATGGTGGCGATGCGCATGCTGCAGGGCCTGTCGGTCGGCGGCGAGTACACCGGCTCGATCGTCTATCTGGCCGAACATTCCCCGGCCGGGCGGCGCGGCTTCTTCACCAGCTGGACCCTGTTTGGTGCGGTCGGCGGCATCCTGCTCGGCTCCAGCGTCAGCGCCATGGTCAGCCACTTCCTGACCGCCGATCAGGTCGCCGACTGGGGCTGGCGGCTGCCATTCCTGTCCGGCATCCTCGTCGGCGTCGTCGGCCTGGTGATCCGTCGCCACCTGCCCGAAATGCCGGAAGACGACGCAGCCGACAAACCCAAAAACCCGGTGATCGAGGCGATCACGACCGAATGGCGCGCCATGCTCAAGGTCATCGGCTTCAACATCATCAACGCCGTCGGCTTCTACATGATGTTCGTTTATGTGGTGACCTGGCTGATCAAGCAGGTGAAGGAGCCGCGCTCCGACGCGCTGGACATCAACAGCATATCCATGGCCGTTCTGCTGGTCCTGGTGCCGGTCTTCGGCGCGTTGTCCGACAAGATCGGCCGCAAGCCGCTACTGCTGTTCGGCGCGGGCGGCGTGGCCATCTTCGGATACCCGCTGATCTGGCTGATGCATCATCAGAGCTTCGAGATGATCCTGTTGGGCCAGTTGGGCTTCTCGGTATTGATTGGCGCCTATTTCGGCGCCGGACCGGCAACCCTGACGGAGATGTTCCCCCGCCGTGTCCGGGTGAGCGCGCTGAGCATCGGCTACAATGTGGGCCTCGCGATCTTCGGCGGCACGACCCCCCTGGTCGCGACATGGCTGATCGCACGCTCGCACAATGATCTCTCGATCGCCTGGTACCTGATCGCCTGCGCGGTGATCTCGTTCGCGGTGGTGCTGACCCTGAAGGAGACCGCCGGCAAGCCCCTTCCGGATTGACTTTATGAGCGATGCAAACACGGCCTACGTCGACACGAAAACCCGCCGCAAGGTCATCGCCGCCGGGGTCAGCGGCAACGTGCTCGAATGGTACGATTTCGGCGTCTACGGCTTCTTCGCGCCCATCATCGGCCGGCTGTTCTTTCCGTCCGATGATCCGACGGTCTCGCTGATCGCAGCCTTCGGTGCCTTCGCAGCGGGCTTCCTGATGCGGCCCATCGGCGGTTTCATCTTCGGCCATATCGGCGACAAGATCGGGCGCAAACAGGTGCTGGTTGTGTCCGTCATACTGATGGCCATTCCCACCGGCATTGTCGGCATTCTGCCCACCCATGCGAGCATCGGGATCTCGGCAGCCATCATGCTGGTGGCGATGCGCATGCTCCAGGGCCTGTCGGTTGGTGGCGAATACACCGGCTCGGTGGTGTTCGTGGCGGAGCACGCCCCGATCAAGCGGCGTGGGTTTATCACCAGTTGGACCCAGGTTGGTGCCGTCGGTGGCATCCTGCTGGGTTCCGGCATCAGCGCGCTGGTGACCAATCTTCTGACCGATGACCAGGTGGCGCAATGGGGCTGGCGCATCCCGTTTCTGCTGGGAATCCTCGTCGGCGTCGTCGGCCTCCTGATCCGTCGGCACCTTCCCGATACGCCGATCGAGGCCACCGACGGTCCTCCGTCCGGCTCCCCGGCCATCGAGGCGATCCGCACCGAATGGCGCGCCATGGGCAAGATGATTGGCTACACCATCATCAACGCCGTCGGATTCTACATCGCGTTCGTCTATGTGCTGACATGGCTCGTCGATCAGGTGAAGGAGCCCCGCTCCGACGCACTCGACATCAACACCATCGCCATGACCGTCCTGCTGGTCCTGATCCCGTTCGTTGGCTGGCTGTCGGACAAGGTCGGCCGCAAGCCGGTCCTGGCGTTTGGCGCAGGCGGGTTCATGATCTTGAGCTATCCACTGATCCTGCTGATGCACCACCCGAACTTCGCCCTCATCCTGACGGGCCAGGTCGGCTTCGCGGTACTGGTCGCGGCGCTCCTCGGCGCGGGACCCGCGAACCTGTCGGAAATGTTTCCGAGCCGGGTCCGGGTCAGCGCCATGAGCGTAGGCTACAACGTCAGCATGGCAATCTTCGGCGGCACGACGCCGTTGATCGCGGCGTGGCTTCTGAACCGCACCCACAACGATCTCAGCTTCGTCTGGTACATGATCGCCTGCGCCGCAGTATCGCTCGTCGCGACCCTGATGTTGCGGGAAGGCGCCGGCAAACCGCTCCCGAAATAGGGGTTGCCATAAGGCACGTCATACGCGGACTTGATCCGCGTATCTCGTCATCGATTGAGTTGAGATGCCCGGATCAAGTCCGGGCATGACGAATGTTTCTATACGCCTTCCGTCAGCTTCACCGGCTGGCGCTTGCGGCCCCAGGTGCCGGGTGCTGCATCGAACACACCGGGAATCCGCGTCCCGCAACTGGCGCACGCCCCGCCTGTGTTACCCACCGGTGCCACGTTCCACCCGCTGAGCTCGTACCAGTCTCGGCCGATCGTCCGCGCGGCACAGTTCGGGCAATAGGTGCTCTGCCGACCCTTGTCGTGAACATTGCCCGCGTAGACGAACTGTATTCCCGCATCCAGCGCGATCCGGCGGGCATGGGCAAGCGTCTCGTGGGGCGTGGCCGGTATGTCCATCATCTTCCAGTCGGGATGAAACGCCGAGAAATGCACCGGCACGTCGGGGCCGAGATTCTCGACGATCCATTCGCACATCGCCGCAAGTTCCGCCGGGTCGTCGTTCTGGCCGGGAATGATCAGGTTGGTGATCTCCAGCCAGCAATCGGTCTCGTGGCGGATGTAGACCAGCGTGTCGAGCACATCGGCGAGCGAGGCCGAGCATAGATCCCGGTAGAAGCCCTCGGTGAAGCCCTTCAGGTCCACGTTCGCCGCGTCCATCTGGCGGAAGAACTCGGTGCGGGGTTCCGGCGAGATGTAACCTGCAGTGACCGCGACCGTGCGCACCCCCACTTCGCGGCAGGCCTGAGCTACATCGACGGCATATTCGAGGAAGATCACGGGGTCGTTGTAGGTGAAGGCAACCGATCGGCAGCCATATTCGGCCGCGGCCCGGGCGATCGCCTCGGGCATCGCCTGGTCGGCCAGGGTATCGAACTCGCGGCTCTTGGAGATGTCCCAGTTCTGGCAGAACTTGCAGGTCAGGTTGCAGCCCGCCGTGCCGAAACTCAGCACCGGGGTCCCCGGCAGGAAATGATTGAGCGGCTTCTTCTCGATCGGGTCGATGCAATAGCCCGAGGAGCGGCCATAGGTGGTCAGGACAATCTGATCGTCGTTTCGTGCGCGCACGAAGCAAAGGCCGCGCTGGCCCTCGTTCAGCTTGCACAAACGCGGGCACAGGTCGCACTGGATGCGCCCGTCATCGAGCGGATGCCAATAACGGCCGGGAAACGCGTTGTCTCCGGTGTCCACCTCTGCGGTATTCAGGTCGTCTCGATCAGCCATCACAGGGTGAAGAATATCAGAGTATTTGCCCCGGGGGGCTTGGTCTCGGCGGACCAAGTCGCATATCATCCATATCGAACCTGTTTCGCCATTCTTCAGACCTGCAAAGGACGTCCCATGGGCCAATTCGGCATCGGTCAATCCGTCACGCGTATCGAAGATCTCCGGCTTCTGACCGGCGGCGGCAACTACGCCGACAATGTGCAACTGGCGAACGAAAGCCACGCCTTCGTGCTGCGCTCCCCCCACGCCCATGCGGAACTCGGCGCCATCGACACGGCTGCGGCACAGGCCGCACCCGGCGTCCTTCTGATACTCACGGGCGCGGACCTCAAGACCGATAACATCAGCCCCATGCCGTGCATGTTCCCGGTCAAGAATCTCGACGACACCGACAACATCAAGCCCGAGCGCCCGGTGCTGGCGCTGGGAAAGGTCCGCCATGTGGGCCAGCCGGTCGCGCTGATCGTGGCCGAGACCCTGGATCAGGCGCGTGATGCCGCCGAGCTGATCGAGATCGACTACAACCCGCTGGCCGCCGCCACGGATACATTCCGCACAACGCTCAACGGCGCGGCGCAACTTCATGACGACGCGCCGAACAACATTTGCTTCGACTGGGGCAAGGGCGACCAGGCCGCGACCGAGGCGGCATTCGCCAAGGCCGCCCACGTCACGACACTGGAGCTGATCAACAACCGCGTCGTCGTTAATCCGATGGAGCCTCGTGCAGCCATCTGCGACTACGACACAGCGAGCGATCGGCTGACCCTCTACACGTCGTCGCAAGGCACCCATGTGATCCGCAACGCGCTGGCGGAGAGCATCCTGAACATCGACACCGAACGGCTGCGGGTCGTCACCGGCGACGTGGGCGGTGGGTTCGGCATGAAAATTTTTCCGCACCCCGAACAACCGCTCGTCACCTGGGCCGCCATGAAGCTGAAGCGCCCGGTGCGCTGGACGTCGGAGCGCAGTGAAGGCTTCCTGTCCGACATTCAGGCCCGCGACCACGTCACCAAGGCCGAGGTCGCCTGTGACGACGAAGGTAAGTTCCTGGGGCTGCGAGTCATGACCTATGCCAATTTGGGCGCGTATCTGTCCCATTTCGGCACCTATATTCCGACCGAAGCCGGGACGACGATGCTCAACGGTCTCTATGCCTTCCCGGCCGTCTGGGCAAATGTGAAGGGCGTGTTCTCCAACACTGTGCCGACCGATGCCTATCGCGGCGCCGGCCGCCCCGAGGCGATCTACTGCATCGAGCGGCTGGTCGACAAATGCGCCCGCGAGCTGGGCCTGTCGCCTGACGAAATTCGCCGTCGTAACTTTATCCCGCACGACCAAATGCCCTTCGAGACGGCCTTCGGCGAGACTTATGACAGCGGCAACTTCACCGCGATCATGGAAGAGGGAATGGCCAAGGCCGACTGGGCGGGCTTCGCCGCGCGCAAGGCCGAAAGCACCAAACAGGGCAAGCTGCGCGGCATCGGCATGGCGACCTATGTCGAGAAATGTGGCGGCGGCAATGCCGAGGTCGCCGATGTGCGCATCGATTCCGACAACGAGATCATCACCTTCTACATCGGCACCATGTCCAACGGTCAAGGCCACGACACGTCCTACAAGCAGATCATGTCCGATCGGCTCGGCATCGACACCGACCAGATGGTCATGGTGCAGGGCGACAGCGATATCGTGCCGCCGGGACTGACCGGCGGGTCACGGTCCGTCACCGTCGGCGGCGTCGCCGTCTCCAAGGCATCCGAGGAGATCATCGAGAAAGGCCGGGCGGTCTCGGCGCACATGATGGAGGCCGCCGAGGCGGACATCGAATATTCCGACGGCACGTTCCGCGTGGCCGGCACCGACCGGACCATGTCCCTGTTCGAAGTCGCCAAGGCCGCAGGCGATCCGGAGAACCTCCCGGGCGACATGGAGCCGGGGCTCGACAGTACGGTCTCCCACACGCCCGACGCGGCGACCTTCCCCAACGGCTGTCATATCTGCGAGATCGAGATCGATCCGGACACGGGCATTCCCGAAATTCAGCGCTACACGGTCGTCGACGATTTCGGCGATACGATCAATCCGTTGCTGATCGAGGGCCAGGTGCATGGCGGCATCGTTCAGGGTGTCGGACAGGCGCTGCATGAGCACACGATCTATGACGACGAATCCGGACAGCTCGTCTCCGGTTCCTTCATGGACTACCGGATGCCGCGCGCCGACGATGTACCCCGATTCTCGTTCTCCATGCGCAACGAGAAGTGCACGACGAACCCTCTGGGCATCAAGGGCACCGGTGAAGCCGGCGCCATCGGCGCGCCGCCATCCGCAATCAGCGCCATCGTCGATGCATTGTCGAGCAATGGAGAATCTCCCGATGTCGACATGCCGGCAACACCGGATGTGATCTGGGCCCTCGCCAACCGACAACTTGCAGCCGAATAGCGCCACGCGATTAACACCGAGCACCGGAAAGACAGATCATGACTTTTGACCCGGCGGACCTGATCCCGGCGGTTCGTGACCTCGCCTACGCGGCGGGGGACGCGATCCTTGAAATCTATCGCACCGATTTCGACAGCACCCGCAAGGACGACGGCTCTCCCCTGACTCTGGCCGACACGGCCTCGGAACGCGTGATCGTCCCGGGCCTGCGGGCGCTCACACCAGAGATTCCGGTGATCTCCGAGGAAGAGCATGCGAACGGCGAGAGCCCGACGGATATCGGCGACAGGTTCTGGCTGGTCGACCCCCTGGACGGCACCCGAGAGTTTCTCAAGCGCAACGACGAGTTCACGGTCAACATCGGTCTGGTCGATGCCGGAGTGCCCCGGGTTGGCATCCTCTATGCCCCCGCGCTGGACCTGATGTACGCGGGCGCAACCGGCGAAGGCGCAACCATCATCGAAGCACACGGGGACGAACGCGCCATTGCGTGTCGCGCGGTTCCCGATCAAGGCATGGACGTGCTTGTCAGCCGCTCCCACGCGATCAATGAGAGCCTCGAGGAATACCTGGCCGACATGAATGTCCGCACCAGGATGCCCCAGGGCAGCGCCCTGAAGTTCGGGCGGCTGGCCGCGGGCGAGGCAGATATCTATCCCCGCTTCGGCCCGACCTGCGAATGGGACACCGGCGCGGGCCATGCGATCGTCCTCGCCGCCGGCGGCTCCCTCGAGACATTCGACGGGACGCCTCTACCCTACAGCAAGCCCAAGTATCTCAATCCGGGGTTCGTCGCGTTCGGGCGCCGCTAAGGCGAATAGGAATACAGTCAGCCAATATTTTTTTGCGTTGGCGTCCCGGTCGGACGTCGGGCTTGATTTCGCTTGGCCGTTAATATATAGTACTCCTAATGAAAAATGCTTTCGACATAGAATCACTCTCTCTGGAGCGACGCCTTTCGGACGGACTTGAACGTCTGGCGGCCGTCGCACGTCAACAGGACTGGCAAACAGGCGAAGCAAACAACCTGACACCGACACAGGCCGACATCCTGCAGTTTGTTTGCAGCCGGCCTGAAGGCACGCGACTGGCGGCGGCGGCGGCGCAAGCCGGGGTGCGCAGCGCGACGGCGAGCGAAGCCGTCTCTGCGCTCGAACGCAAAGGCCTCATCGCCAAAGACACCGACCCGGAGGACAAGCGCGCAATCCTTCTGAAGGCCACGGCATCCGGCGAAGAGATCACAGGAGCCTGGCCCTCCAGTTTTGACAGGGTCGTCTCAGGACTCGGCGCAGACGAGCAGGAAATGGCGCTACGTCTTGTCGTGAAAATGATCCAGAGCCTGCAAATACGCGGGCTCATCGCACCGCAACGAACCTGCGTTTCGTGCGAGTACTTCAAGAAGAATGCCACGCCAGACAGCGCAACTCCTCACATATGCGCCCTCGTCGGCGCTTCTTTCGCTGATCGGGATCTGCGCGTGGACTGTCCCGATCATCTCCCCACAGCCGCTTAACTGACGTAATTGGCGCGTCGTCGTGACTGTTTCAACTTAAGCCAAATTCTTAGGAGTACTAATATGTTTCTTCCAACAGAATTCGAAAGGCCCGCACCCATGAGCCCAGACCGGTTGGTCCGGCATTTGCTGGACGCACTCACCGCAGCGCCAACCTTCGGGCTCGTGGCGCTTGCGATGACAGGGTTCACCTCCCCTGCGAGTGCACATGACACCCACGACCATTCCAAAGGTGTTCAGGCCGAGCGCGGAAACGTGGCGCGTGCAACTTTTGACATCATCCACGCCAAGGTTGAAACCCAGGGGAATGTCGCAACCTTTCACATGGCCGTGTCAGGCAAGGCCGGTGAAAGCAAACCCGCACCGTCGGGCAAACTCGCGGGGGCCCAGGTGTTCTCGTATGTGTGGCCGACCACGATAAACGCCGCCACCGTTGGATTCGACGACAATGCGGGCATACTCGCCATGGCCGTTACATCTCACCCGGACTTCGACGACACACCATTGTTCGACGAAAACGGAGACGGGCAGACCGACAATGACGGGGACTTGTGGCACAGCCACTGGGTCGTACTCGTGCCGGACGAAGCCTGCGGCGCCGGAAGCCTGAAGGTCAAAGACATCCCGGAGGGCAGCAAACCCCGACTCCCGAAAACCTGGCCCGGTCTTCCCATCCATATAGACAGCCCGGGTTGGGATCCCGTGTTTCATGACGAAATTGTCGAGGTTCGCGCGCCGTTCGACGACATCGCCAAAGTTGACGGGATTTCTTTTGATGGCGTGACGTCTGCATTGCGCGTGAACGCCAACATCCATGCACCGTTGCTGTGCGTGGTCGATGTCTTCGACGTCGCCTCGGGTGACCTGAGTCTGCCGGGCAAGATCAACAAGTAGTTGCCGAGGGCCCAAACCGCCGCGGGTGCACGGTTCCCGGCCGTGCACCTCGTCGGCACCTCAGGCCTCACATCGGTTATACGCGAGGAATAGACCAACGGCCTTGCGGCCGAACCGTCGTGACTGGACCATGCTTGTCACATGCTGCATATCACAGGTCATGGAGGCTCCTTGCACCACCCTGCCCGCATCCGATGAGGCTATCGCACGTGCGGCTGAGCGCCTGCACGATGGCGGACTCGTCGCGTTCCCGACGGAGACCGTCTATGGACTGGGTGCGGATGCGCGCAACGACGACGCGGTCGCGCGTATTTTTGCCGCCAAGGACCGGCCCAGCTTCAATCCGCTGATTGTCCATGTCGCGGACCTCGACGCCGCCGGGACATACGGCGCCGTCAATGATCTCGCCCGCATGCTGGCGGAACGCTTCTGGCCTGGCCCCCTGAGCATCGTTCTGCCCCGATTGCCGGACTCCGGTCTGTCGCTGCTGGTTAGTGCCGGCCTCGATACGGTCGCTCTACGTGCGCCGGCCCATCCCCTCGCTCAGGATCTTCTCACCCGGTTCGGGGGCCCGATCGCCGCCCCCAGCGCCAATCGCGCGGGCGAAGTCAGCCCCACTGCGGCGACACATGTGCTGGAATCACTCGGCAACGCGCCCGATCTGATTATCGACGGCGGCCATTGCACGGTCGGACTTGAATCGACGGTGATCGATCTATGCGACGAACGCCCGGCAATCCTGCGCCATGGCGCGGTCACCCGGGAACAACTCGAAGAACAACTCGGCGCCGTCGACGACGCCAGCATTCCCGAGTCCGGAGCAGCACCACGCTCGCCGGGACAGATCGCCCGGCATTACGCGCCGGCAATCCCCATACGCATCAACGTGACCGACCCACGGCCCGACGAAGCCTTTGTCGCCTTCGGTGTGCCCGGTACAAACAATGCGGCGGTCGAACTGAATCTCAGCCCGTCCGGCGAAGTCATCGAAGCCGCTGCAAGGCTGTTTGCCACGCTGCGCGAGCTCGACCGGCCGGAATTCACCGGTATTGCCGTGGCGCCGGTGCCCGACATCGGGATCGGACGGGCCATCAACGACCGTCTGCGCCGCGCCGCTGCCGCCCACGCAGACTGAGACGCCACGCACGTTCGTGTTGCCCCCGCTGCATGGTGGGGCTAAATCAATCGATATGAACAAACTCACGACAGCATCCGGAACCGGCCTGCCTGACGGCTTGCTTGAACGGCTCACCGAAATCGTCGGTGATGCCGGTCTGGTCACCGATATTTCTGATATGGAGCCCTATATCGCCGAACAGCGGGGCCTGTTTCGCGGCGAGACACCCTGCGTGGTGCGGCCCGCCTCGACGGCCGAGGTCTCACAGGTCGTGGCCGCGTGCAGCGAAGCCGATGTCCCCATCGTGCCCCAGGGCGGAAACACCGGCCTCTGCGGCGGCGCCGTCGCGTCCGGCGAAATCATCCTGAGCCTGTCCCGCATGAACAAGGTCCGCGAGGTCGACCCGGCCAACTTCACGATGACCGTGGATGCGGGCTGTGTTCTGGCCAACCTGCAGGACGTCGCGGAGTCTCATGACCGTTTCTTTCCCCTCAGCCTGGGTGCCGAGGGATCCTGCCAGATCGGCGGCAACCTCTCGACCAACGCCGGCGGCACGGCGGTGATCCGCTACGGCAACAGCCGAGAGCTCACGCTGGGCCTCGAAGTCGTCCTGCCCGACGGGCAGATATGGGACGGACTGACAGGACTGCGCAAAAACAACACCGGCTATGACCTGAAGCATCTGTTCATCGGTGCCGAAGGAACGCTGGGAATTATCACCGGCGCGGTCCTCAAGCTGTTTCCCCGGCCACGGGTCCGGAACACGGCCTTCATCGCGCTCAGGGACCTCGAAGATGTGCTCGAGGTGCTCGGCCGGGCCCGCAAGGCGAGCGGCGATGCAGTCTCCGGCTTCGAGTTGATCCCGCGGCTCGCCATCGACATTTCAAAACAACACATCGAGGGTATGTTCGAGTTCCTCGAAGGCATGCACGAATGGTACGCGCTGATCGAGTTCGAGAGCAGCGACGAGAGCTCGGACCTCGGCACTGCGATGGAAAATTTTCTCGCCGCCGCATTCGAGGACGGGCTGGTCGTGGACGCCACGATTGCCCAGTCCGACGCCCAACGCGAACAGATGTGGTTCCTGCGCGAGGCGATGGTCCTGGCCCAGAAACCCGATGGTGCGAGCATCAAGAACGACGTGTCCGTGCCAATCTCGCGCGTGCCACAGTTCATCCGCGAGGCTAACGCCGCCACCACGGAACTCTGTCCGGGTATCCGGCACCTCGCGTTCGGCCATGTGGGCGACGGCAATGTGCATTACAATCTGGCCCAGCCCGTCGATGCCGATCCGCAGGAATTCCTCGACCGCTGGGACGAGATCACCGGCCGGGTGGTCGACATCGCACTTTCGATGCGCGGCAGCTTTTCGGCCGAGCACGGCATTGGCAAACTCAAGGTTCACGACCTGGTCGAGCGCAAGCCGGCCGTGGAACTGGATATGATGCGTATGATCAAGAATGCGCTCGATCCCAAGGGCCTGATGAACCCGGGCAAGGTCCTCTAGGGGCCGCAAGACCAACAGGAGAATTTATGTCCGACTACAACGCACCCGTGCAGGATATGCAGTTCATTCTCGAGAATCTCTGCGACATGGACGGCTTGCGAGATCTCCCGGTATTCGCGGAGACGACCAGCGACCTGGTGGAGCAAATCCTCAACGAATCAGCCCGGTTCACGGGCGAAGTCGTTGCCCCGCTCAATCAAACGGGCGACCAGCAGACATCGACCCTGTCCGGCAGCGACGTGACGACCCCCGACGGCTTCAAGGAGGCGTATCAAGCCTTCGTCGACGGCGGCTGGAACGGCACGCCGTTCGAGGCCGAGCATGGCGGCATGGGCCTTCCCTGGACGCTCACCACCGCGCTCCAGGAGATGTGGCAATCCTCCAACCTCGCCTGGTCCCTGTGCCCGCTGCTGACCATCGGTGCGATCGAATCCGTGATCGCCCATGGCGCGCCGGAGCTGAAGGAAAAATTCCTCGAGAAACTCGTGTCCGGCGAATGGACCGGCACGATGAACCTGACCGAGCCCCAGGCCGGCACCGACCTCAGCCTGCTCAAATCCCGCGCCGATCGCGAAGGCGATCACTACCGGATCAAGGGTACGAAGATCTTCATCACCTATGGCGATCAGGATTTCACCGACAACATCATCCACCTCGTGCTGGCCCGGCTGCCCGATGCGCCGCCGGGAGTGAAGGGCATCAGCCTCTTCCTCGTGCCCAAATTTCTGGTGAACGACGACGGATCTCTCGGCGAACGCAACGACGCGCACGTGATTGGCCTTGAGCACAAGCTGGGTATCCATGCGAGCCCGACTTGCGTCATCGCCTATGGCGAGAATGGTGACGGCGCGGTCGGATACCTGATCGGCGAAGAACATGACGGCCTGCGCTGCATGTTCACGATGATGAACAACGCGCGCCTGAATGTCGGCCTGCAGGGCGTGTCGATCGCCGAACGCGCGTATCAGCACGCTGTGGCGTATGCCCGCGAGCGGGTCCAGTCGGCACCAGTCGAGGGCGGCAAGGAATCCGTGACCATCATCCAGCATCCGGACGTACGGCGTATGCTCATGTCCATGCGGGCCCAGACCGAGGCCATGCGAGCGCTCGCCTACTACACCAACTCCGCGCTCGATCGCTCGCGCCATCACGACGACCCCCAGGCACGCGGCTACAACCAGCGCCGCACCGACCTGCTGACTCCGGTGGTCAAGGCCTGGTGCACCGATCTGGGCGTCGACATCGCCTCCATCGGCGTGCAGGTGCATGGCGGCATGGGCTTCATCGAGGAAACCGGCGCCGCGCAGTATTTTCGCGATTCGCGCATCGCGCCGATCTACGAAGGCACCAACGGCATCCAGGCCATCGATCTGCTTGGCCGAAAGCTCATGCGCGACGGTGGTGCTGCGATGGAAGAATTGCTCGAGGAGCTGGACGATCTTCCTGATTCCGAAGATCCGGAGATCGCAACCATCATCGACGAACAGAAGAATGCCAACCGGGTGCTGCGCCACGCCACGGAATGGATGCTCGACCCCGCCAACAACGATGTGAACCGGAAGTTCGCGGGCGCCCACGCTTTCCTGCACCTGGCCGGGACCGTCGTCGGCGGCTGGCTGATGACCCGGTCGGCACTTGCCGCAGCAAGTGGGTCAAAAAGCGGGGCCAGCCCCGAGTTCCTCGACTCCAAGCGGATCACGGCGCGGTTCTACGCGGATCACATTCTGCCCCGCGCCAACATGCATCTGGAAACGATCACCCGGGGCGGAGATTCGGTAATGGCGCTGGCCGAGGACCGTTTCTAGAATTTATTTTCACGCCTGTGACAGTCGTCACATCGCGCCGCCACACCGTCGGATAGATTGACCTCATTGCTCCCTTACCCAGGAAGCAAGCCTCCCCTCAGGGGCGGTGGCCCGACAGTGTCGGACCACCGCCCCACCCCCATTTCTCCTGCAAATGATCTGACCTGATAGACTGTCCGACAAACAGTCAGACAAGCAGCGCATTTGGTTGTTGCGCGCTCGGAAAGTTTCACTAAAAAGCACCGGCCCGACAAACGCCTTCTGGAGTTCCAATGGGATGGCAAACAACGCGTCCGCGGCCGTAGAACCGGCCCCCCTCACCGACTATTTCGTTCACGAGAACGGCGTCACATTCGCCGGGCGGCATCTGCTTGTGGACCTATGGGATGCCGAGCATCTGACCGACATCGAATTTATCGAACAGACCCTGCGCAATGCAGCTGAGGCGGCCGGCGCCACCGTTCTGGATGTGAAGCTGCATCAGTTCTCGAATTCCGGCGGCGTGTCGGGAGTGGCGATCCTCGCTGAGAGCCATATCTCGATCCACACCTGGCCCGAGCGCGATTTTGCGGCGATCGACGTCTTCATGTGCGGTACCTGCAACCCACACAATTCGCTGCCGACATTGAAATCCGCGTTTGCCGCCAAATCCATCACCGTGAACAAGGCCCGCCGGGGCATCGTGACTTGACCGACACGGACGGCGGTTCGGCGCAAGACTGGGCGTGGTTTGACGAACCCCTCGGGGTCGGGCTGCAACTGGGTCTGCAAGTCGAATCCGTCGTCTTCCGCGAGACGACCGAGCACCAAGACCTGGTGATCTACGAGACGTCTCAATGGGGCCGGGTCATGGCGCTCGACGGGATCATGCAGGTCTGCGAGCGCGACGAGTTCATCTATCACGAGATGCTGACCCACGTGCCGATCCTCGCGCACGGCGACGCACGCAACGTCTGCGTCATCGGCGGCGGCGATGGGGGCATTCTCCGCGAGGCGCTCCGGCATCCCGTGGACCGGGTCACGATGGTCGAGATCGATGCTTCGGTGATCGAGATTTGCGCCGCCCATCTACCATCCATTTCCAACGGCGCATTCGACGACCCCCGCACGGACCTGGTGATCGCGGACGGCGCGCACTTCATCGCCGAGACCGAAAAGCGCTTCGACGTCATTATCGTCGATTCAACCGATCCGATCGGGCCAGGCGAGGTCCTGTTCACCAGCGAATTCTATGGGCACTGCCAGTCCCGGCTAACGGAAGGCGGCATCGTCGTCACCCAGAGCGGCGTGGCGATGATCCAGGGCGAGGAGCTGACCACCACCGTGCGGCGTCTGAGCGAACATTTCGCCGATTCCAGCGCCTATATCGCACCGATCCCGACCTATGCCGGCGGCTTCATGGCGTTTGGATGGGGGACAGACAACCCAGACCTGCGCCAACTGCCCGCTGAAACGCTTGCTCAGCGCTATGGAAAGGTCGATATCCAGACGCGATACTATAATCCCGGCCTGCATGTCGGCGCCTTCGCGCTGCCGACATATATCGCCGAATATGTGGAGGCTGCCCGATGAGTGACCCGATCAAATTCTATTTCGCCTGCCCGTCGCCCTGGTCGTATCTGGCCATGGATGCGCTGAAAGCCCTAGGGGAGAAACACAGTCGCGAAATCGCCTTCAAGCCCACCCATGTCGGGCAGCAGTGGCAGCAGACCAGCGCGGGCCGCCCGCTCGGGGACCGTCCCGCGGTGCTCCAGGCCTACCGGCTCATCGAACTGCCCCGCTGGGCAGCATGGCGCGGTGTGCCGATCAACACCGAGCCCAAACACTTCCCGGCACCCTTCCCCCTATCGTCGGGCGTGATCATTGCCGCCGGACAGGCCGGCGCCAATATGTATGAAATCACCCGCGCGCTGATGCGAGGTTGCTGGGTCGATGAATTGAACATCGGCGATCCCAGCGACGTCGCGGCCATCGCCGACGGTGTCGGCCTCGATGGCGCGGCACTGGTTGCAGCCGCGGAATCCGACGCGGTCACGGCTGAGCTTCAGGCCAATACGGACGAATCCCTGGCCGATGGTGCCTGGAGTGTCCCCTCCTTCGTGGTCGATGGCGAGCTGTTCTTCGGCCAGGACCGGATCGAGATGATGGACTGGCGCCTGACCGACACCAAATAGCGGACGCCACCTATCCTTGCGCGACGCGGGCGCCCGGGGATTAACTGTTGCATGGATCTGTTTCTGGAACTGGCGCCGCTCGCTGGCGTCCTGATCGTCACCGGGTGCGTTGCAGGCGTCCTCGCCGGACTGCTCGGTGTGGGCGGTGGCATCATCGTCGTCCCGGTGCTGTTCACCATGCTCGGCCTCCTCGACATCGACGAGTCCGTGCGCATGCACGTGGCGGTCGGCACATCGCTGGCCAGCATCGTTATCACATCCATAATCTCGGCCCGCTCCCACCATCGGCGCGGCGCGGTCGACACGGACCTCCTCAAAAAATGGGGCATTTGGATCTTGACCGGATCGGTTGCCGGCACCCTAATCGCCGGCGCGGTCGACGGGCCCGTTCTCAGCATGGTGTTCGCATTTGTCGCGCTTGCAGTCGCGCTCTACATGGCCGCGACATCAGCAGATTTCCGAATCCGGGACAGCCTGCCAGCAGGGGTCTTCGGCAAACTCTCGGGCTTCGTCATAGGCGGTCTTTCTGCGATGATGGGGATCGGCGGCGGCACCCTGTGTGTGCCCTATTTCAACGCCTTCGGCTTTCCCGTGCATCGCGCGGTCGGCACTGCGGCGGCGATCGGCCTGGTCATCGCGCTCCCGGCGACCATCGGTTTCGTTGCGACCGGCTGGGGCATCCCGGCCCTGCCCGAGGCCAGCGTCGGCCATGTGAACCTGCTCGGCCTGATTCTGATCGCACCTTTCACGTCCCTGACCGCACCCCTCGGCGTGCGGCTTGCGCATCGTTTGAGTTCGCGAACGCTCAAGCTTCTGTTCGCGCTGTTCCTCTTCGCGACTTCAGCCCGGATGATGGTTGCGCTGTTCCTGACCTAGGTGACCTGATCAGCCAGTCGTTTGGTTCTTCACGAGCCAAGCGACCGCATCGGCCAGCGATCCCACGACGGCGTCGGCTCGGGTGCCTGTCGTATCTTCAGTACCATCCAACAGCAGGCGCACGCCGACACCGCCGTTGATACCAGCCTCGATATCGGTCTCACGGTCGCCGACGATGGCAGAGGCCGCCATATCGATATTGAACGCATCACGCGCCTTGAACAGCATCCCCGGCCCCGGCTTCCGGTCGGGCGACTCGCGTTTGTAAACGCCGATCCCCTCTTCAGGATGGGTGGGTGAAAAATAGGTACGGGCAATTTCGACGCCCTTCTCGCGGAACTGCTCTTCCATCCACCCGGTCAAGGCGTGGAACTGCTGCTCGGTATAAAGACCCCGGCCGATCCCCGCCTGGTTGGTCACGACCACCAGCAGATAGCCCATATCCCGGGCCGCGACGCAGGCCTCGAAGACGCCATCACGGAAGATGAAATCCTCGACCCGCCAGATGTACCCGCTATCGACGTTGATCACGCCGTCACGGTCCAGAAAAAGAGCTTTCGCCTGCTTCTGCGACATAAACGCGATTACTCGGCCGCGTTCCGCACCCGCTCACGCAGTTGCGAAAGGGTGAAGTTGCTCGCAATCAGCTCCTGGTCAACGACCAGTTCGATCACCGCCGGGCGGCCCGCCGCGAGCGCCCGTTCCATCGCAGGGGCGAACTCCTCGGTCGTCGTCACGCGTTCGCCCTGGGCACCGAATGCTTCCGCCCAGGCGACGAAATCGGGATTGCGCAGATGGGTTGCGATCTCACGTCCCGGATACTCGCGCTCTTCATGCATCCGGATGGTGCCATACATGCTGTTGTTGGCGATGATCAGCACGATCGGCAGGTCATGCTGGACCGCCGTGGCGAGCTCGTTGCCGGTCATCAGGATTCCGCCATCGCCTGCGTAACAAACCACCGGGACATCCGGTCGCGCGACCTTGGCCGCGATCGCCGCGGGCATGCCATAGCCCATGGACCCGTTGGCCGGCCCCAGCTGCGTCCGGTACGTTCGGAACTTGTAGAAGCGACTGGTCCAGCCGGCAAAGTTGCCGGCATCAGTGGTGATGATGGCCTCGTCGGGCAGAATATCGCGAAGCTGGACGAACAGCTCGGCCGGGTTCAGGGGGCCGGGCACATCCACAGGCACGGTCCAGGCGTCAAAGTCGCTTCGCCCCGCCTTGAGCCAGTCGGCCCATCGACCCGGATCGAGCTGGAGGCTCCGCCGGGCCTTCGAGACAAACGCCCCAATTCCCGATGCGATCGGCAAATCGGCCTGATAGACCCGCCCAAGCTCGGTATGGTCGGGATAGACATGGATCATGGTCTGGTCCGGCCGTGGCGCCTTGATGATGGTGTAGGCTTGGGACGTCGTCTCCCCCAGCCGCGCACCAACGACCAGCAAGAGATCGGCATCCAGCACGCGCTGCGTGAGCTTCGGATTGGTGTTGTAGCCAAGCTCCCCGACGAAGTTCGGGTGGTCGTTGTTGAAAATATCCATGACCCGGAACGACGACACAGCCGGCAGGCCGTTCGATTCACAAAACGCCTCGAATTCGGCGCAAATCTCCTTCGACCAGCTGCCACCGCCGAAAATGACCAGCGGACGTTCGGCGGCTGACAAGAGCTCGCGGACGCGGACCATATCCGCATCGCTCGGTTCCGGCTTCGCATGGGCCGCGACCTTCGCATCTGCGACGTCGACCTCATCCGTCAGCATGTCTTCGGGCAACGACACCACCACGGGGCCCGGTCGCCCCCCTGCCGCAACCGCGAAGGCGCGCGCCGTGATCTCGGGCATCCGGGCGGCATCGTCCACCTCGACCGCCCACTTGGCGACCGGCGCAAACATCGCTTCGAAATCAATTTCCTGGAACGCCTCGCGCCGGCGAAAAGCACGTGGCACCTGCCCCACGAACAGAATCATCGGCGAGGAATCCTGCAGCGCCGTGTGGACACCGATGCTGGCGTTACACGCCCCGGGACCACGGGTGACAAAGGCGACGCCCGGCTTACCCGTTAGCTTGCCATACGCCTCGGCAGCATATGCAGCACCGTTCTCGTGTCGGCAGGTGATGACCCGCACTTTTTCCCGAACGTCATACAACGCGTCCAGCGCCGCGAGATAACTCTCGCCTGGTACGCAAAAAACCGTATCGACCCCGTGCAAAAGCAAAGTGTCGACCAAAACCTGTCCGCCCGTGCGCAAATCGCCCCCCGTTACAACTCTTTGATATTATTTGTATATTACGCCACATCAACTTTCAGAATGCGCAACTCCAAGGATATCATCTTGCGCCCCACCGGAAAACCGGGCGTGTTAGTATCATTGTAGGTACGTGATTGATCCGCCACCAGTAATGTCGACGTCTTCCATGGTAACGATTCCAAGTTCTCCAAAAGGTCCCACGGTGTATGTGGTGGGCGAACAGCCGGTCGATGACGCGTTCCGATCGCTGATCGAACTCGGCATGAAGACCCTGAACGCCGAATCGTGCGCCATCGAGAGCTTGCAGACTGCACCCGACGTCAACCCGGCGGATCGCAGTTCAATCCTCGAATTTCTCCAGGATGAATACAATGCGCGCGGTGCATTGATCGCCGGCCAGTCGCCGCAATTTCTCGATGAAGCCAGCGACGCCTATGACGAGATCGACGATGCTTGTCTGCTCCTCGGCGAAGTCGGCGTTATTGTACGGGAGCCGGGTCGGTTGCGGGCGATGGCGCCACGCCTCAAAGCCGCCATTCGAACGGTAGACCGTCTCCTGCCGGGCGACACAGCGGAACTGCTGATCCTCGGTGCCGGACCGGATGCGCGCGCTGTCGCCGCGGCGATTTCAACGGGGGCCTGCAAGGCCCGGCCGAAGAAGGTCACCATTGCCAGCACAGACGCGAAGGGCCTTGCGGACGTTCGACAACATATCGAAAGCCGGGTGGACAAAAAGATCGTGCTCGAGATTCGACATGTCGAAAGCCATATGGAACATGACCGGCTGCTGGCCCTGATGCCACCGCGAAGCGCGGTTATCAACGCCAGCCAGACCGAGTATGGCAACAATGCCGCCGTTGGTGACGCCGCCCTGTTTCCCGCCCAATCCGTCGTCTGCGACCTGCTTGCGCCCGCCGGAAAATCACGCATTCTCGCCGAGGCGGTCCAGCAGCGCAGCGCGTCAAATCTGACCCTCCACGATGGACGCATATACACACTCGAACGCCGTTTCGCGATCCTGCAGACCATGTTCGGCGCAGATGCCAACGAGGCCCAACTGGCCGCATTGCGCGAGGGTGTCGAGAAACTCGACACCTAGAGAGCCGCTATCGCAGGGCGGCCTCGATATTGCCCCCATCCACTGTCAACACAGCGGCTGTCGTCTTTTCCGCCAGCGCCAGATCTACGAACGCCCGCGCAACATCTGCTGCCAGAACTTCACGGCCGAGAAGGTTCCCTGCCAAATACGCATCTTCCGTCACGCCACGTGCGGTTGAACGGGCCCGAACCATATCGTCGGTCAAAAGCCCGCTGCGGATCCGGTCGGCATTGACGGCGTTGGACCGTATGCCATCGACGCCGTGGTCGAGCGCATACTGACGCGACAGGAACAGCGTGGCGGCCTTCGGCAAACCGTAGGGTCCGAAGTCTTTGCCCGGGTTGACGGCCTGTTTTGAAGTGTTGAACAGCAACACGCCACCCGTCCCCTGCGCGCTCATGACCCCAACCACCGCCTGGGCGACACGCTGATGGGCGAAGAAATTAAGTTCAAAACTGTCACGCAGGGTCTTCTCGTCCACATCGCCGATCTTGCCCTGCCAAGCGGCACCGGCATTCGAGACGAGAATATCGACACCGCCAAAACGTTCACAAACCACGGCAAAGGCCCGATCCACATCCCGGTCCAGCGTCACATCGCAGGCAATGGCAACTCCGCCCAGTTCCTCGGCGAGCGGCGCGATGGCACCCACATCGATGTCCAGCAGCGCCACCTCGGCACCCGCAGCGGCAAAGGCCCGCGCCGTGGCCTGACCGATAGCACCGCCTGCCCCGGTGATCGCAACGATCTGACGAGACAACGGTTTTTCCGCGGCCGAACCCAGTTTGGCCTGCTCAAGCGACCAGTGCTCGATGTCGAATGTGTCAGCTTCAGAGATCGACCGGAACCGGCCGATCGCCTCGGCGTCGGTGATCACCGTGATGTTGTTCTCATAGACGTCGGCCGCCACATCGGCGGCCTTCGCGCTCACGCCGGCGGCAAAGAACCCCAGCCCCGGCACCAGAAGCACACGCGGCGCGGGATCCAGCGGCGTTCTCGGGTCTGCCGGGTCGTTCTGGCGTTCGAAATAGCCGCGATAGGCCGTCTCGTAACGTGTGATGGCCCGCGCAGCACCCCGGAAAAACCCGCCGAGATCATCACGCACTGGTGTCGGCAGGATGACCGGTTTGGGCTTGATCCGGATCGCATGATCGGGCGTCACCGTCCCCTGCTGGCTGTAGCGCTTCGCGGCCGGGTCGGAGACAAACCGACGAATCGCCGGACTGGTTCGGAACGTCATGACAAACCGCTTCGGTGCGTCGCCACCCGACGGCACCAGCATCCCGCGAAGCCGCGGCGCAATGTCGGCCACCTTCGGCGGGCGTGAACTTGCCGTCGGCGACACAAAGACCGGATTACGCCGGCCGGTCCGCAAGCGGCGCTCGGCCAGGCTCACCAGATCGATCATCCGGCCATAGGCTTCTTCCGCGTTGTCGCCGAAGGTGAAAATGCCGTGCTTGAGTAGAATCAGGCCTTCGACGTCCGGATGTTTCGCATGCACTTGCGCGCACGCCTTGGCGAGCGCGAAACCCGGCATGATGTAGGGGACCAGTGCGGCGCGATCGCCATACAGATCGCGGCAAATCTTCGCGCCGTCCGGCTGATCGGTCAGGGCCAGCACTGCGGTCGAATGGGTGTGATCGACGAATTTGTGGGGCAGGAACGCATGTAGCAGCGTCTCGACCGATGGGTTGGGGGCTTTCGAGTCCAGAAGATTACGCCGCTGGACGTTGACCATCTCTTCGTCGCTGAGGCTATCGAGTGCGCTCAGCTCACCCAGGGGATCGAGACGCACCGCCGGCAGACCCGCCGGCTCGATGTCTCCCATATCCCAACCACTGCCCTTCACGCACAGGACGTCGATGGTCTCGCCGGTGATGTCTATCGCGGTCGTTTTGACCGATGTATTGCCACCACCATGAAGGACCAGGCGCGGATCAGCGCCGAGCAGGCGCGTTGTATAGACTCGCCGGGCGACATCAGCATTCGCGCCCTGCGCGCGATAACGGCGGACAAAGGCGCGTGCGTCGCGATCCGACCAGAGATTCTTCATCGTGATACTCCGTCGAGGCTCCGCGCCTACAGATACGTGCTGAACCACTCCAGCGCTTCGGCCTTCTGGATCGCATGCTTGTCTGCGTCGCAGAATTGATAGGATTCATAGTGCTGCGCTTCGGGCAGCATCACCAGTTTCTTGGGTTCACCCAGTGCCGCATAGCAGGAAAGCTGTTCCTGGGGCGGCACGAGATTGTCGTTCTCGGCATAAATCATGAGCACCGGCCGCGGCGAAATCCTGTGCGCCACCCATTCCGGTTTGTAGCGCATATTCGCCGCCGCGCTCTCCAGATCATATTCGGGATTGTAGCGCGCACTCTTGGAGTGGAACTGATCGAGAACCATCTGCGTGTGCGGGTCGGTCAGCATGATCTCCGGCAGAGGGATCGAAGTCGTCTCCCCGGTTAGCACGCGCTTGCGCTCGGCCTCTTCAACCCGCGCCTTGAAATCCTGCCACTCATGCGGGCGCCGGACCGATTCCATCCAGCGTTCGCCATCCGAGACCATGACCGCCGACACGACGACCTTCACGCGCTCGTCGAATGCTGCACACCAGATCGCATGTGCGCCGCCGTAGCTCGATCCGTAATAACCGATGCGCTCCGGGTCCACGCCATCGATCGTCTGCAGATAGGTGACCCCGTCATAGACGCTCTGGGCCTGTTCGAGGGGTCGATGGCGGCCGCGCTCGCCCTCGCTGACGCCGAAGCCCGGATAGTCATGGGACAACACGAAGTAGCCCGATTCCCAGAGCCACTGGGGCACGTCCATGCCGTAGACGTCCTTCATTCCCGAATAGCCGTGGAGCACGCAGATCGCCGGGCGGGCTGGATCGCCAGGCTTCCAGTCCTTGGGCCGGTACAGATAGGCGGCGATCTTTTTGCCGTCCGAATAGAATTCAACCTCGTCCCAGACCTTCTCGTAATCCATCTGCCCGTTCCCTTCGATTTACTCGACGAAAATTCGACTACAGCGCATCGTACCAGTCGACAAGCGCCTTACCGATATCGTGGGGCGAGTCTTCCTGGGGATGATGCAGGCCGCGAACCACCACCTCGGTGTGGTTGGTCCATGACCGCAAAATCTCGAGATCATCCTCGAAGACGATCTGCCCTGGTTCGACATTGATAAATAGTTTGGGGATGCCGTTGGTTTGCATCCACGTCGACAGTTCGCCCGTCAGACGGGCCACGTCAGCCGGTTCACCTGCAATGGGAATCTGACGCGGCCAGGTCAGGGTGGCCCGGCGATTCTCCCCCACTTCCTTATAGGGTCGGCGAATTTCCGTCATGGTCTCTTCGTCGACATCGCGGATCACGCCGGCGGTGAAGACCTTCTCAACGAAGAAATTCTCCTCGAGCACCAGCTGCTCACCCTCGGGCGAACGCAAACGTCGCAGCATGTCGCCCACCGCATTGGGATAATCGTCATAGCTGTCATGAACGCTGACGAGCGTCTCGCAATAGGCGAGGCCCTTGATGGCGGCTGCATGGCGCATCGCCCAAGTTATGCCCAGGGGGCCGCCCCAGTCATGCATGACGAACGTCACATTGTCGGTGACGCCGAGTGCCGCGAGTGTGCCGTCGATGTAGGTCTGATGTTCGGCCAATGTGTAGGTGCCCGGCCCCGAGTTGGGCAGCCGCGCGGAATCACCCTGGCCGATATTGTCGATGGCGATCATCCGGCCCTTGCCCTGCATATGGGGCATGATGTTGCGCCACATATAGGATGACGTGGCGTTGCCGTGCAGGAAGACGATGGGATCGCCCGCGCCATGCTCCGCATAGGCCATCGCCTGTCCGTTCACCTCGACGGAGGATTTTTCGTAGGGCATGCGGGGGCTGATTTCGTTCATCTCTGCGTCCTTGTTGGCGTAATCAAATTCCAGAATACCATTTGGCGAGACCCATGCCGATCTCGTCGGGTGAATCTTCCTGGGGATGGTGCAGACCCCTGACCTTGATCCGCGACTGATTGGTCCAGCTGTCGATGATAGCGAGATCGCGATCGACGATGATCTGGCCGGGATCGGCCTCGATGAACAATTTCGGGCAATCAATCGTCCCCACCCAGGCGGACAGGCGCTCGGACAGTTCCGCGACGAACGCAGGCTTTCCACCAATTGGAATTTGGCGAACCCAGGACAATGTGGGGCGCCGCGCCTCGCCCGGTGCCTCATAGGGGCGACGGATTTCGGCCATGGTCTCGGCGTCGACCTCACGGATCACACCGCCCGTGAAGACATTCTCGACGAAAAAATTGTCTTCGAGCACGAGGGCCTCGCCATCCGGGCCCTGTGCGCGCTTCACCCGCTCTCCGTGCCCGTCGGCATAGGAGTCATAGCTCGCATGGTTGGCGACGACGATCTCGCAATGGGCGAGGCCCTTGATCGCGTCCGGGTGCCGCTCGGCCCAGGAGAGGCCCAGCGTGCCGCCCCAGTCATGCATCACCAGGGTGACGTTCTCTTCGATGCCAAGCGCGGCAAAAGCGCCGTCGATATAGGATTGGTGCTCCGGAATCATGTAGCTGTCCGGCCCGCTGTCCGGCAGCTTGTCGGAATCCCCCTGCCCGATATTGTCGATCGCAATCAGACGGCCCAGCCCCTCGAGATGGGGCATGATGTTGCGCCACATATAGGACGAGTTCGCATTGCCGTGCATGAAGACGATCGGATCACCTGATCCTTCGTCCACATAGGCCATGCGCCGGCCATTCACCTCGATGAACTTCTTCTGGTATCGCATTTGCGAGCTGATTTCGGACATTTTTCCTCGATCCGTGATGTGATCTCCCGACAATATGGGCGGCGGGTACGTTAGGTCCATGCGCGGCTGCCATGCGTGTATTTGGACGCTAAAGCGCCGCGCGATCGTGCTAGCTTGCCGCGCCCGTAGCCCAGCCAGATTCATCATGACCGAACATATCCATCACACCCATCTGTTCTGCTCCAATATCGACGACACCATCGCCTGGTGGTGCGACATGCTCGGTGCCGAGGTCGCTTTCGACGGCGATTTCGGTGGTGCGCGAAACGTGTTCATCCGGCTCGGTTCCGGTCGCATCCATCTCTATGAGCAAACACCCCGCGACACGGGCAAGGGCGCGGTCCATCACATCGGCATCCGCACCGACGACCTGGTGGCGCTCGAGGCCCGGCTGCGCGCCAACGGCGTCGCGTTTCGTAGTGATATCCGCGATTTCGGTGCCTGGAAATACATCATGTGCCCGGCCCCCGACGGCGTGTTGCTGGAGCTGTTTCAGGCCGATCCCGACAAGCTGGACGGCGACGCCGCAAAATACTTCAGTGACTGGCTCGGCGACTGATCACGCGCATGTCGATCTCCCCACCTGACGGCCGCATTCCACCGATCTTCTTCCTCGGTTTTCTCGCGGCGATAGGGCCACTGGCCCTGAGTATCCATGTCCAGTCGATCCCGGCCATCTCGACTGCGTTCGGCACGCCCTACGCCCAGGCCCAGCTGACCGTTTCGGCGTATCTTCTCAGCTTCGCCACATCGCAGCTGATCGTCGGGCCCCTGTCCGACCGCTTCGGCCGCAAGCCGGTCCTGTATGGCGGGTTGCTGCTGTTCGGCCTGGCCAGCGCCGGCGCGGCCATGGCCAACAGCATCGAGGTGCTGATCGTCGCGCGCGTGCTGCAGGGTGCCGGTGGCTGCGCCACCCTGGTCGTACCCCGCGCAGTGGTCCAGGACACCCATCGCGGGGTCGAGGCGGCGCGGGTCATGGCGTTTGTCGCGATGCTCCAATCCACCGCACCGTCGATCGCGCCGGTGCTGGGCGGCGGCATCGATGCCCTGCTCGACTGGCGCGGGATATTCTGGTTCCTCACGATCCTGTCGGCCGTCGCCGCGCTCGGCGCGAGTTTTTGGCTGCGCGAGACCCGGCCGCTCACCGGCGGCCAACCGGACCGGTGGGGCACAATATTCCTGCGTTACGCGCAGCTGTTTCGCTCGCGCCTGTATATCGGCTACACGATCGCTTTCACCTTCGGCACCTCGGGCTTCTTCGGCTTCCTCGCGGTCGGCCCCGCCCTGCTGATCGAGACACGCGGGCTCGACCCGATCTGGTTCAGCGTCTGCCTGACCCTGGTCACCACCCAGTTCGTACTCGGCAACTACACGGCCAGCCGTTTGGTGCGCCGGTTCGGGATCGACCGGGTGCTGATCGCGGGCGTGATCGGTGAAATCGCCGCGGCCCTGATATTGTTCGGACTATCCAGCGAGATCGCGATTGCCGCCGTGGTCGGGCCGGTGATGCTCTATTCCTATTTCAACGGTTACATCTTCGCCAACGGGATTGCCGGCGCGACGGGTATTGATCCGCGTGTCGCAGGCTCCGCCTCGTCGTTCCTGGGGTTCGCCCAACTGGGCACCGGGGCCGTGATTGCGTTCGTCATGAGCCGCCTGCCACTCGACACGATCCTGCCCTATGCGATCACGCTGATCGCGCTGAGCGCGTTGGCCGGCGCGGGCATGTGGCTGGTGCGCACCGCCCAGCAACCGCAGAGCCCGTAAACGAAAAGGGCCCGCAACGAAATTCGCTACCGGCCCTCTCCCAACCCACACCCAATCAGAACTGTTCGGCTTCCGTCGATCCTGCCATCGCGGTGGTCGATGCCTCGCCGGCCGAAACCGCCGTCGAGACCGCGTCGAAGTAGGACGTGCCCACTTCGCGTTGATGCCGCGTCGCCGAATACCCCTCGGGCTCGGCCGCAAACTCCTGCTCTTGCAGACGCGAATAGGCCGCCATGCCCTCATCGGCATAGGACCGCGCCAGGCGGAACGTCGCGTAATTCAGGCTGTGGAACCCGGCCAGCGTCACGAACTGGAACTTGTAGCCCATCGCCGCAATCTCGCGCTGGAACCGGCGCATACCGTCTGCATCCATGTGTTTTGCCCAGTTGAAGGACGGGGAGCAGTTGTAGGCTAGCATCTGGTCGGGATAGGCGGCCTTGATCGCCTCGGCATAGCGTCGGGCCTCGTCCAGGTTCGGGGTCGCCGTCTCGCACCAGATCAAATCCGCATAGGGCGCATATGCAAGTCCGCGGGCGATCGCGCAATCGAGCCCACCGGTGATCCGGTAGAATCCCTCGGGGGTGCGCTCACCCGTCAGGAACGGCCGATCACGCTCGTCGATATCGGTGGTGATCAGCTGCGCGGCATTCGCATCCGTGCGCGCCATGATCAGGGTCGCGACGCCCTGTACATCGGCCGCCAACCGCGCCGCATTGAGGGTTCGAATGAACGTCGCCGTCGGCACCAGAACCTTGCCGCCGAGATGGCCGCATTTCTTCTCCGACGCGAGCTGGTCCTCGAAATGCACGCCGGCCGCGCCCGCCTCGATCATCGCCTTCATCAATTCGAACGCGTTCAACGGCCCGCCGAACCCGGCTTCCGCGTCGGCGATGATCGGCGCGAAGAAATCGAAGTTCGTCGACGCCTCACCGTCGGCATGTTCCATCTCCTGCACCTGGTCGGCGCGCTGGAACGCCTGGTTGATTCGCTTGACCACCGCCGGGACGCTGTCCACCGGGTAAAGGCTCTGATCGGGATACATCTGACCCGATGAGTTGGCATCCGCGGCGACCTGCCAGCCGGAGAGATAGATCGCCTTCAGGCCCGCACGAACATGCTGGACCGCCTGGTTACCGGTATAGGCGCCGAGAGTCGGAACGAATTCTTCGTCCGCAAGCAGGCGCCACAGACGCGCCGAACCCTTCTCGGCCAGCGTGTGGGCAATCCGAACCGAACCGCCCAACCGGACTACATCGGCCGGGGTGTAGTCGCGGCTGATTCCGTTCCATCGGCCCGGGGCCCAGTCCGGCGCGGGCCAGTTTTCCGCCTCCTGGGGCGACGTTTCAGGTTGGTTTGGCAGGGGGGAAAGATCGTCAGGCATTGTTTTCTCCGTTGTTTGTGCGGACCGCCACGATGCTGGCATCCAATCATGTGAAGAATTGACAACGCAGTTGCAAAACGCAATAAACACATGAATATCAACTAGATAACGTGTAAATTTTTGTAAATTTTTACTTCATATCTGAAAATGAAGTCAACGCCGGGCACCGAAACATGACCAGCATCGATCATTCACAGTCCGACAAACCGCAGATGGGTGGACGTGTTCGCAGGCTCCGCCGCCAGCAGGGTCTGAGTCAGGCCAGGTTGGCCACGGAACTGGGAATTTCCGCCAGCTATCTCAATCTGATCGAACACAATCGACGCAACGTGACCGTGCCGCTGCTGATCAAGCTCGCGGAACGGTTCGAGCTGGAACTAAGCGACATCGCAGACGGCGACGAGGGGCGGCTCAATGCCGACCTGATGGAGGCCTTCGGTGACGAGCTGTTCGGGGACCTGGACCTGACCAACGCGGATGTCCGGGACCTGGTGACATCCAACGGCCCCGTCGCCCGGGCTATTCTCGCGCTTTATGACCGATACCGGAACATGCGTGACGACGCCGAAGTCGTCGGAGACCAACCGCGCCATGATGCCACCGAGACGCCCGTCAGCGACCGGCTGCCCAGCGAGCAGGTTTCCGACTTCCTGCAGGCCCGCGCGAATCATTTTCCGGAACTCGAGGAAGCCGCCGAGCGGGTAAACCACGATTCCGCCCTGTCCGGGGAAGACACGCTGCAGGCGATGACGACATTTCTGTCCAACACCTTCGGCGTCCGTGTGGTCGACCTGCCTGACGACGACTCAAGGGCCGTGCGCCGCTATGATCCGGACACTCGCATCCTTGGTCTTTCGACCATGCTGCGCGCCGACAGTCGGAACTTTCAGGCGGCACATCAAATCGGCCTGCTCGCCGCCGAACGAGATATTCACGCGCTCGTCGATGAAGGCGACTTTACCGGCGAAGACGCGCGAACTCTGGCCCGGATCGCTTTGGCCAATTATTTCGCGGGCGCTGTGCTGATGCCCTATGACGCGTTTCACAAGGCGGCCCGGACCCATCGCTATGATGTGGAATTACTCCAACACCGTTTCGGGGTGAGCTTCGAGCAGGCCTGCCATCGACTGACCACTCTGCAGCGACCGCGTAAGCGCGGCGTGCCCTTTCACCTGCTCCGGGCCGATATCGCGGGCAATATCTCCAAGCGATTCTCGCTCTCGGGTATCCATATCCCCCGACATGGCGGGGCCTGCCCACGCTGGAACGTCTACACAGCGTTCCTCCAGCCCGGCACCATCAATGTGCAAATATCCCAAATGCCCGACGGCAAGTCGTTCTTCTGCATCGCCCGCACGGTGCACAAGGCCAATGGCGGTTACGGCCAGCCCCGCAGTTACCTGTCGATCGGACTGGGCTGCGAGATGAGTGACGCCGCCGCTCTGGTCTATGCGGACGGGATCAATCTCGAACGCCCGGAACATATCGTACCGATCGGCGTGTCCTGCCGCACCTGTCCACGGATGGATTGCGGCCAGCGCGCCTTCCCGCCCGTCGCCCATGCCCTGGAAACCGACGAGAAAGCCCGCGGCGTTTCGGCTTATTCATCAGCCAACGCCTGACCACAGAAAAAGGGCGGGTTAGAAGCCCGCCCTTTCCATTCGTTTTTCTGAAGTTCGAAGGCTAGCTGCCAAACTTGGCTTTCGCCTCGATACGGCGGGCGTGCAGGATCGGCTCGGTGTAGCCGTTTGGCTGGATCAGCCCTTTGAAGACCAGGTCGCAAGCCGCCTGGAATGCGATCGATCCCTCGAAATCCGCTGCCATCGGGCGATAAAGCGGGTCCCCGGCATTCTGCTCGTCGACCACGCCGGCCATCCGCTTCATGGTCTCCATGACCTGATCCTCAGACGCGATGCCGTGATGCATCCAGTTGGCGATGTGCTGACTTGAAATCCGCAGGGTCGCGCGATCTTCCATCAGCCCGACATCGTTGATATCGGGAACCTTGGAACAGCCGACACCCTGATCGATCCAGCGCACCACGTAGCCCAGGATGCCCTGGGCATTGTTGTCGAGTTCGGCCTGAATATCGGCTTCCGGCCAGTTCGGACGGTCGGTGACCGGGATGGTCAGAATGTTGTTGAGGTCGGCCCGGCCGCGGGATTTGAGTTCCGCCTGGCGCGCGGTGACATCCACCTGGTGATAGTGCAGCGCGTGCAGGGTGCCCGCCGTCGGCGACGGCACCCAGGCGGTGTTCGCCCCGGCGGTCGGATGGCCGATCTTCTGTTCCATCATGAGTGCCATCAGATCCGGCATGGCCCACATGCCCTTGCCGATCTGGGCGTGGCCCGGGAGACCGCATTCGAGCCCGATATCCACGTTCCAGTCTTCATAGGACTGGATCCACGGGGCGGCCTTCATGTCGCCCTTACGGATCATCGCGCCGGCCTCCATGGAGGTGTGCATCTCGTCGCCCGTGCGATCGAGGAAGCCGGTGTTGATAAAGAACACGCGGTTCTTCGCCGCCCGGATGCATTCCTTGAGGTTCACCGTGGTGCGGCGTTCCTCATCCATGATCCCCATCTTGATGGTATCGCGGGCCAGGCCCAGCGCATCCTCGATCCGGCCGAACAGCTCGTCGGAGAAAGCGACTTCTTCGGGGCCGTGCATCTTCGGCTTCACGATATAGACCGATCCGGCGCGGCTGTTGGCATGACTGCCCTTGCCCTGCAGGTCGTGCATCGCGATCAGCGCCGAGAAAACACCGTCGAGGATACCCTCGAAAGCCGGGTTGCCGTCCTTGTCCGTCACCATGCCGATGGTCATCAGATGGCCGACATTGCGCACCAGCATCAGCGAGCGCCCGTGCAGGGTCACCTCACCACCGTCCGGGGACGTGTAGGTCCGGTCCCCTTCCATGGCGCGTTCGACGGTCTTGCCGCCTTTCTCGAAGGATGCTGTCAGCGTGCCCTTGTTGAGGCCGAGCCAGTTCGCATAGGCGACGACCTTGTCTTCGGCATCGACGGTGGCGACGGAATCTTCGTAGTCCATGATCGTGGTCATGGCGGCTTCGAGCACCAGATCGGCAACACCGGCGGCATCGTCTTTGCCGATGGGATGACCCCGGTCGATCACGATCTCCATATGCAGGCCGTTATGGACGAGCAGAATGGAACTCGGCGCACCGGCCTCTCCGCGATAGCCGACAAACTGCGCCGGATCCGCCAGCCCGGTCGAACCCGACCCGGTGGCCACAGCCAGCGCGCCGCCGTCAACGGTATAGCCGGTCGCATCGGCGTGGGATCCAGACGTCAGCGGTGCAGCAGAATCGAGCACATCACGCGCATACGCGATGACCTTTGCGCCGCGGGCCGGGTTGTAGCCCTTGCCGAGCTCGGCGCCCCCATCGTCGGAAATTACATCCGTGCCGTAGAGCGCGTCATAGAGGCTGCCCCAGCGGGCGTTCGCCGCGTTCAGCGCGTAGCGGGCATTGGTGATCGGCACCACCAGCTGGGCGCCGGCGGTCGTCGAAATCTCCGGGTCCACATTGGCGGTTTCGACACCAAAGGCATCTCCTTCGGGAACCAGATAACCGATCTCCGTCAGGAAGGCCTGATAAGCGGACGGGTCGAATTCGGAATCGCGGTTTGCCTTGTGCCAGGCATCGAGCTTGGCCTGCAGATCGTCGCGCTTGGCGAGGAGTTCGGCGTTGCGCGGCCCCAGCTCGTTCACCAGGCCATCAACGGAAGCCCAGAAATGATCCTGATCAACGCCCGTTCCCGGGAGCGCCTCGTCGTTGATGAAATTATAGAGTTCCGCGGCCACCTGGATATTGCCCGCCTGGATCATCTCGCTCATGACTCTCGCCCCTGTGAGGTATCTTTTGTTGAATGTTCTGATTGTCCGCCCCGGAAGGGGCGGCGAATGAATTCCATCCCTAAATAGCACGAAACAGGGGTACGGATTCGAGTCCCGATCGCGTTCATTCGCTATATTCTCTTTCAACCAGTTTGCGAAAATCCGCCAAGCCAATAAGGGACGAACAATGATTACCAAGGGCATCAAGGAACTCTGCGACGAAGCCGAGCAAGAGATCGAGACCATGACAGTCGAGCAGGTCATGGCGGTACAGGATGAAGAAGATGTGGTCCTGATCGATATCCGCGACATTCGCGAGCTGTGGCGCGACGGCACGATCCCCGGCGCCCAGCACATGCCCCGCGGTATGCTCGAATTCTGGGTCGATCCCGAAAGCCCCTATCACCGGGAACTCTTCACCACGGGCAAGAAGTTCATCTTCTACTGCGCCGGCGGCCTGCGCTCGGCGTTGGCGGCGAAGGCTGTCCACGATATGGGCCTCACGCCCGTGGCCCATATGCGCGGCGGCTACGGCGCCTGGGTCGCGGCCGAAGGCCCGACCGAAGAGAAAGAGGTCAAGGTCCCCGAGAAGAAAGCGGGCTAGCTCTTCGCCTTCTCGCGCAACTGCGGATAGACGTCACCCAGCCGAGCACCCGGGTAGAACGCCGTCTCGAAGGACGGACGCGCCCGGATCCGGGCAAACCAGTCGGTGACGGCGGGGGCGTCGTCCCACATATACGAGAGGCTCAACTCCTCCATCCGCTCAAACAGCGGCGCGACGCAGATATCGGCGATCGTGAACTGCGCGCCCACCAGCCACGGACCCTCGCGGCTCAGGGCTTCTTCCATGCGTTCAACGGTGGCGCGCAGCTGCAGCATGGCATTTTCATACTCGTCGTCGCTGAAGCCGGTGTGGTTCATGCGCATGAAGAAATCGCGGCGCAGCGTGTTGGACTCCCGGAACGCCACATACTCCTCCACGCTCATCGCCTTGAACCGGTCGAGGAACACGTTCTGGAACGACGGCACGCGTACGGCCATCGACGGCACCTCGTCGATGAAACGCAGCCAGGCCCGCATCTCGGCGCGCTTCTTGGGGTCGTCGGGGGATAGTCTCGGCTCATCCGGCCAGACCTCGTCCAGATACTCACACATCACCGTGGACTCGATGATCGGCGTGCCGTCATGGACAAAGGCAGGCACCACCCCATTCGGGTTGATGGCCATATAGTCCGCGGACAAATTCTCGCGCCCCGACAGGTCGACCGGGCGGCTGACCCATTCGACGCCCTTCTCGGCCAGGCAGATGCGGACCTTCTGGCTGCAGGTCGAATGGTCTAGATGGTAAAGCTCAAGCGCCATGATGGTGGTTCCTATTCGGCGGCCTTGATCGCCGCGTCGTCATCCGCGTCGGCGAAGGCCGGCATGATTTCCTTCGAGAAGGTGCGCAGGCCCTCTATGCCCGAGCCGCCGTCGGAGAAGAGCATGTATTTCACGCCCGCCGCCCGGAACCGTTCGATCTTCTCGACAATCTCGTCGACGGTGCCGAAGAAGGCCGCCTCGGCGGTCGTCGCGGTGCTGTCGTCATACGACATCATCGTCGCCTTGTTCGTGCCATCCGGATTCTGGGCGAGATTGTCGACCCGGCGCCGGGCCTGAATCCGCCGCTCGATCGCAGCATCCCGGTCGGCCGCATCCTTGGCGACATAGAGGCCACGCGCCACGCCAACCCCGTTGGCGTCGAAGCTGCGGCCCCGCGCCTCGACGGCCTTGCGGAAGAACCCGACCCGCTCGATGGTCGCGTCGATCGACGCAAACTGGTCGACCAGCAGATTGTAGCCACGCTCCGCCACCATCTCGATCGACTTGGGGCTGCCCGCACCCATCCAGAATGGCGGATGGGGCTGCTGGGCGGTCGGCGGCTCGACGATGACATCCTCGAAGGACCAGAAGTCACCCTCATAGGTCCAGGGCTCATCTTCGGTGAAGGACTTGGTGAGAATCTTGAGTGATTCCTCGAAACGAGCCTCGGCGTCCTCCATGGGGATGCGGAAACCCTTGAACTCGTTGAAGCGGTAACCCTTGCCGACGCCGAAATCGAAGCGCCCGCCGGATAGCAGGTCCAGGGTCGCGACCTGCTCGGCGAGCAACACCGGATTGTGCCAGGGCAGCACCATGACGGCGGTTCCGAGACGCATCGTCGAAGTCCGAGCCGCCAGATAGGTCAGCAGATTGACGGTCGCCGATACCTGGCCGAAGCCGGTGAAGTGATGTTCCACCGCAAACGTCGAATGGAAGCCAAGCTGCTCGGCCTCGACGTTAAAATCGAGCCAATCGTTATAGCCCTTGGCGCTATCGACATCAGGGCCGCCACGTTTCGCCTGGGCGCTTCCAAAAAGACCGAACTTCATACCGTTTCTCCGTTAATCCGCATGCTAACCAGCATGCCAGAATTCATACTAGACTGGTGAATGCCAGTCATCTCGGAATGTGGGCAGATCGGCAGGTCTCAGACCAAACGCGCCGAACGCGCGCGACAATAAAAAAAGAGGGGGAAGACATATGCTGAATGTTGCTCTGATCGGGCTCGGCTGGTGGGGACAAACCCATATCCGGGCACACGCCAATAGTGAAAAGGTTCGTATCGATACAGTCGTGGATCTGGATTCGGATCTCGCAGAGAAGACCGCCGCGGAAATTGACGCGCGCACCGCACCCAGCTTCGAGGCTGTCCTGGCCGACGATGCGATCGACGCGGTGATCCTGGTCACCCCCCACTCCATGCACACCGATCAGATCGTCGCCGGTGCCGCTGCAGGCAAGCACATATTCTCCGAGAAGCCCTTCGCCCTGTCGAAGTCCGAAGCCGAGCGCTCGGTCGCAGCCGCCGAGACTGCGGGCATCCTGCTCGGCCTCGGGCACAACCAGCGTTACGGCGCACCCCAGACCGCAATCAAGTCCATGATCGATGCCGGAGAACTGGGCGAAATCATGCATATGGAAGGAAATACCTCCCACGACACGCTGTCGGGCCCCCATGCCTGGCGCCATGATGTGAAGCAGGCCCCGGGCGGCGGCCTTTGGCACATGGGCAGCCACTTCCTCGATCTGTTCCAGCACTATGTCGGCTCAATCACCGAGGTCTACGCCCAGGCGCTCGACCGGATCATCCCCCGCGACACGGCTTCAGCGCTGCTGACATTCGAATGCGGCGCATCCGCCTATATCGGCAATGTCATGGTCACCCACGACAACCGCATGGGCAACGTCTTCGGCTCCAAGGGATGGGTCAAGATGACCAGCCCGACGAGCGTGCAGATCGCCATGCGCGGCGAAGAGCCGAAAACCATGGAGGTGGATCCTGTCGATCCGATTCGCGCCAACATGGAGGGGTTCGCCGACGCCATCGCCGGCACGGCGCCATACAAATTCACGAACCAGCAGATGATTCACGACGTGGCCGCGCTCGACGCGATGGCCCTGTCGCTCAAGTCCGGAAAACGTGAACCCGTCGCCTGAAGGCGCTATGGTTCGGCAACGATAAACTCAGGGGGAAATCATGATCAATGCAGCGATTGTCGGGCTCGGCTGGTGGGGCCAGAACCATGTGACAGCCACCAAGGGATCGGACAAGATCCGGTTCACCCGTGCCGTCGATCTGGCACCGGAGAACGTGCAGGGCTTCTGCGACGAGCATGAACTCAACCTGACTACCGACTATGCCGACGCGCTGAATGACCCCGACATCGACGCGGTCGTACTCGTCACACCCCACACCCAGCACACCGACCAGATCGTCGCCGGTGCGGCCGCCGGCAAGCATGTGCTGACCGAGAAGCCCTTCGCACTTGAAAAGTCCGAGGGAGCGCGCGCTGCGAAGGCCATGACAGATGCCGGGCTCACCCTCGGGATCGGCCACAACTACCGCTACGGCCCGGCTGTGCAGGAGATCAAGCGGCTCATCGAGTCCGGTGACCTCGGCGACATCCACCACATCGAGGCCAATCTCAGCCATCAGGGCCAGATCGGCATCGAGGGCTGGCGCCGTGCGAACAAGGAGGCGCCGACCGGCGGCATCGTCCATTTCGGCGCCCATATGATCGACATCATGTGCTGGTATGGTGGCCCGATGCGCGAGGTCTACGGCCAGCTCGCGACGCATATTCTCGACAACGATGTTGGTTCCGTTCTGGTGAAGTTCGAGTCCGGCATCACCGGTTATCTGGCGAACCTCATGACCACACCCGCCACCATGCATCTGCACGTGATGGGGTCCAAGGGCTGGGCCCGGGCCAATGGCTGGATGGACACGACGAAGGTCACCACCTGTTTCGGGGCGGGCGCAGTCGAGGACGGCGGGGGCTCCGTGAAAGAGATCGAACTCCCCGCGCGCGACATCTACACCCAGATCAGGACCAACGACGAGAATTTCGCCGCCGCCTGCGTGGGCGAGGAGACCTATCTCTTTACGCCCGAGGAGATGGCCCACACGGCCGCGATCCACGAGGCGATCGCCAAATCAGCCACGAGCGGGCTGCCCACACAGGTCTGAGAGTAAGCGCATCATGATTACGCTCTACCAGTTCGGGAATTCGGTTTGTGCCCAGAAGGTGCGCATCACCCTTTCGGAGAAGAATCTCGAATGGGAGCCGCGTGAGGTCAATCTGTTCAAGAGTGAACAGTATTCTCCTGAATATCTGAAGCTGAACCCAAAGGGCGTCGTGCCAACCCTGATCCATGAGGGCCGGCCGATCTGCGAATCCACCCTGATTTGCGAGTATCTCGATGAGGTCTTCCCGGAGCCCAAACTCACCCCCGATGATCCCTATGACCGCAGCCAGATGCGCATCTGGAGCAAGATGGTCGACGAGGGACTGCACGAGGGCACGACGGAGATCAGTTTCTCCGCCATGTTCCGCGAAAAAATGAGGGCCCTGACGCCTGAACAACGCGAAACACGGCTGCACAATATCGGCGACCCCAGGCGGCGTATGCGATTCACATCGACCTATGAGGACGGGGTGGACTCGCCATTCGTCCTGCACGCCATCGCCGCCTACGAGAAGATGTTCAAAACCCTTGAAGGAACCTTGGGCGACGGTCGCGACTGGATCTTCGGCGACCGGCACACCCTTGCGGACATCAACATCATGCCCTACGCAGCGCGGATGGTTTACCTCGGCCTGTTCGACGTCTGGAACGAGGACCGGCCCCATGTCCAGGCCTGGTGGCAGCGCGCCAGTGCGCTTGCGAGCTTCAAGGACGGGATCAGCGACCGGCTGTCGGCGCAGGAAATTTCCGACATGGAAACCTACGGGCCGACCATCAGGGACCGCCTGCGCGAACATCGCGCCGAGCATATCGCGCAGCTGCCGCATTAACCGCCTCAGGCAGGTTTGAAACCAGTCCCGCGGGTATCGAGATCATATTGCAGGGGTCGGTCCTGAACCCGCCCGCACGACCAAACGAACAACAAATATTGCCTGGAAACAACCGGCAGGTCCGCGGGCCTCTATTTGTAGCCATTGTTACACTTTGTTGTCGCACATGAACAGTTGACCGCTGGCAGAGAGCGCGTTTAACTGCCCGCCAACGCGCTGAAAAACAGGCGCCCTGGTTGGGTTGGACGAACATGATCTCGCGGTTATTGCAGTCGGTGACGAACCGCCGCGCCTTCCTGGGCGCGGGTGCGGCGCTGCCGCTCGCACCGATTCTGGCGGGCACAGCTGTCGCCCAGTCCCCGGGCTCGCTCCACGCCGGCAGCCATATGGACGGCATGACGACTGTCGGCAATGTCGATCATGCGCGCAACGGCTTCGACCCCCACGACATTCTCACCGACTGGGACACCGGCACGCTGACCACCGATGCGGACGGTCGGCGGGTGCGCGAATACGAGATCACCGCGGTCGATGTGGAGATCGAGATCGCACCGGGCATCTTCTTTCCGGCCTGGGCCTATAACGGCCGGGTCCCCGGCCCGACGCTGCGCGCAACCGAAGGTGAATGGCTGCGGGTCCACTTCATGAACGCCGGAAGCCACACGCATTCGATCCACTTCCACGGCATCCATGCGGCGAGCATGGACGGGGTCGCGGGCGCCGGACTCGTGGCGCCGGGCGAGAGCTTCACTTACGAGATGCCGGCCGAACCCTTCGGCTGCCACCTCTATCACTGCCACGCCACGCCGCTGAAACGACACATCCACAAGGGCCTCTACGGTGCCTTCATTGTCGACCCGGACCCGGCGCGGCACCCCGAACACACCGATGTCGCCCGCTCGCGGCTCCTGGGATCGCCGGAGAACGATGCGTGGCAGGAATTCGTCATGGTGATGAACGGGTTCGACACCAACTTCGACGATGAGAACGACGTCTACGCGGCCAACACCGTCGCCCACGAGTATATGAAGCGGCCGATCCGCGTGGACCGTGACCGCCCGATCCGGATCTATCTGGTGAACGTCACCGAGTTCGACCCGATCAACTCGTTCCATATCCATGGCAACTTCTTCGACTATTACGACCACGGCACCACGCTGACGCCGACCCTGAAGACGGTCGACACCATCATGCAATGCCAGGCCCAGCGCGGGATCATCGAGATGTCCTTCGCCGACCATGAGCCCGGACGCTACATGTTCCATGCCCATCAGGCCGAGTTCGCTGAACTCGGCTGGATGAGCGTGTTCGAGGTGGTGTGATGCGCAAGGGTATGGCCTTCGGCTTTCCGATGTTCCTGCTGGCGCTGGTCGCGCTGGCGGTCACCATCTTCGACCCCCTCGCCCGGTTCGGCACCGGCCTGCCGCCCGACGAGGGCCTGGCAATCGAGCGCGGCACGACCGAGCCGAACGGCATCGAGGTCTGGGTGCGCGGCGACGGACGCGACGACGTCACCATCGCCCAGGTGCAGGTCGACGGTGCCTACTGGAATTTCAAGCAGACCCCCGACGGACCACTCGGCCGCTTCGAGAATGCGCTGATCGAGATTCCCTATCCGTGGGTCGCGGGCGACGCCCACCATCTGACTTTCGTGACCAGCACCGGCACCACCTTCGGCTATTCGATCGACGTCGCGCGATCCCGGACAGTGCTGGGTCTCGGCGCGTTGTTCGACCTGGCGCTGCTGGGACTCTTCGTGGGCCTCGTGCCCGTCGCCCTCGGGCTCGCCGCGCTGCCGATCCTGCGCCGCATGGGCACCGAGGGCATGGTCTTCACCATGGCGCTGACCGTCGGCCTGCTCGCCTTCCTGCTGGTGGACACGTTGGCCGAAGGGCTTGAGCTGGCCAGCGAGGCAGCCGGCGCCTATCAGACCGACGTTCTGATCTGGGTGATCGCCGCACTGACATTTGCCGCACTGATGGCCGCCGGACGGATCGGTGCGCGCGGCAGGCCCACAACCGGGGCATATCTCGCGCTGTGGATGGCAATCGGTATCGGGCTGCACAATTTCGGCGAAGGCCTGTCGATCGGCGCCGCCCTGACCCTGGGCAATGCCGCGCTCGGCAGCCTGCTGATCGTTGGCTTCACCGTGCACAATCTGACCGAAGGCATCGCGATCGCAGCACCGCTGACCAAGCGCACCCCATCGATCGCGGTCCTCGTCGGCCTCGCGGCACTGGCCGGGCTCCCGGCGGTCGGCGGCACCATGATCGGCGCGTTCGCGGTTCTCCCGCACTGGGGCGCGATCTTCTTTGGAATCGCGGCGGGTGCCATCCTGCAGGTCATGGTCGAGGTGATCCGCTTCATCCTCTCGCTTCGTGGCCAGACGTCGGACAGCCTGTCGGGCGGCACCGCATTCGCCGGCTTCGGCACCGGCGTGCTGGCCATGTATGCCACCGCCTTCCTGGTGCAGATCTGATGGCCGAGCGCGACAAGCTTCACCCCACGGACGACGCCTCCCCGGATCCCGGCGACGAGCTGATGGATGCGGATCGCCAGGCCGCCCAGTTCGAGCGGGTCCGCAACGCCCAGCAGACCGAGAAGGCCGAGGATTACGTCGAGATGATCGACGACCTGATCAACGCCTATGGCGAGGCGCGGGTCACGGATCTGGCCCAGCGGTTCGGCGTCTCCCATGCCACGGTCAACAAGATCGTCAAGCGGCTGCAGCGCGACGGGCTGGTCACGTCACGCCCCTACCGTTCGATCTTCCTCACGGAACAAGGCAGCGCACTGGCCGCCGCGTCACGCAAGCGCCATCAGATCGTTTTGAATTTCCTGCGCGCCATCGGCGTCAGCGCCCGCAACGCCGAGCTCGACGCCGAGGGCATCGAGCATTATGTGAGCGCCGAGACCCTCGCCGCCTTCGAGAAAATCACCTCTGAGAAAGACGGCTAGGCGGCCACACCAACAAAGCCCCGTCATGCCCGGACTTGATCCGGGTATCTCGTCATGATTTCAGCAGCACATCGCACAAGATACGCGGGTCGAGCCCGCGTATGACGGTCGGTGGGATAGCTTCCTAACCCGCCAGCAGGAACGGCAGCGCCTTGGCCAGCGTGCCGGCCGGGTTCTCCTCGACATAAAAATGCCCACCATCGACGAGCTCGACCTGCGCGTCGGGTAGATACGCCTCAAGGCCTTCGTAATTCTCGACCGGCATCGGCGGCTCGTCCGAGCCCTGCAGGATCAGCATCGGCGCTTTCCAGGCCGGGATCAGCCGGGTGCGCCGGTCGATCCAGTCCTTGCGGAATGTCGAGGACTGGAAGTAGCGCTCGACCGCGAGCCCGGTTCCGGGCCGCGAGAACTCCTGGATCGCGCGCACGACGCCCGGCTTTGCGATCGGGTGTTTGCACAACCGGCCATAGCCCCATTGGAACATCTTGACCGGGTCCTGCAGGATCCCGCGGGTCTCCAGATCGGAAAACAACAATTCCTGGGGCGCCAGATCCGGATGGAAATGGATCAGATGCTGGGAGCCCCGCACCCAGCGGATGACCCGGTCGGCATGCTTGGCCGCGACGAAGTCCGCCTGCACCGTACCCCGGTCATGGCTGAACAGGTTGAACCGGTCGATGTCCAGTACATCCAGCAACGCGACGACCTGTTCGGCCACACCTTCGTGGCGGTAATCGCCCCGGCCCTGGTCCGACTGGCCATAGCCCTTGAGGTCGATGGCGATGCAGCGGAAATGTTTGGCCAGCTCCGCCAGGATCGGCTGCCACATGTACCAGGATTGCGGAATCCCGTGCATCAGCAGCAGCACCGGCCCCTCACCCGCCTCGACGAAATGCCAGCGGATGCTCTCGCTCTCCCCCGGCGCCTCGACGAACCGATGGGTGACCTCCAGCCCGCCGATATCCTCGGTCTCGCCGTCGGTATTCTCGGGCGCCGGCGGCACGCCCCCTGCCCCAAAATCGGAAACGATCTCCGCGAGGGTCGCGACCATGTCGGGATGGTTGTGCCCTTCGCGCATCAGCGCGAGGGCGGCGCCACTCACCGGGCGATATTCGAGATCCATGATGGTGCGCCTCAAACCGACAGAACGGTCGAGCCCGTCGTCTTGCCGTCCCACACGTCGATATGCGCCTGGGCGGCATCCGCCAGCGCATAGGTCTGGCCGATGAATGGTTTGACCGCGCCCGAGCCGATCGCGTCGAACAGGGTGGCCGCGCTGTTCTCCAGCTCCGCGCGGGACAGCTGATAGAAGCGCATCGAGGCCTTGGTGAAGAACAGCGAGCCCTTCACGTTCAGCTCCACCGCGTCGATCGGCGGAACAGGTCCCGAGGCATTGCCGAAGTTGATCATCATGCCGCGCCGGCGCAGGGAATCGATCGAGCCCTGATAGTGATCCTTGCCCACGCTGTCATAGACCACATGGACGCCCTCGCCCCCGGTCACGTCGCGCGCGGCCTCGGTGAAGTTCTCGGTCTTGTAGTTCACGGCATGGGCCGCACCATTGGCCAGGATCGTCTCCTTCTTGGCGTCCGACCCGACCGTGCCGATCACGGTCACACCCTTGGCGGCCAGCCACTGGCACAGGAACAGCCCGACTCCGCCGGCCGCGGCATGCACCAGTGCGGTCTGGCCCGACTGGGCGGCGAACGTGCGGTGGATCAGGTATTCCGCCGTCATGCCCTTGAGCATACTCGCGGCCGCCAAATCGTCGGCGATCCCGTCGGGAATGGCGACCACCTGGGTGGCGTCTATCAGTCGCGCCTCGGCATACGCGCCCGGCATGGTCGCGGCATAGACAACCCGCTGGCCGACGGAAAAGCCGTCCACGCCGGCGCCGACCGCCTCGATGACGGCCGCAGCCTCCGTGCCCAAGACCGACGGCAGCTCCGGCAGCACCGGGTAGAGCCCCTTGCGGACCATGATGTCGAGGAAGTTGAAGCCACTGACCGTGTGGCGCAGGCGCAGCTGGCCCGGGCCCGGATCACCGACCTCGATATCCTCCCATTTCAGGACGTCGGGGCCGCCGAATTCGTGGATGCGGATTGCTTTCACCATCACAGGTTCCTCGTTTTGCAAACTGAATGTGCCATGCCCGCCGTCCCGGCGGCTGCTGCTGATCTAATCCTTCTTATCGAGAAAGGAAATCAGCCGGTCTCGATTTCTTCCATGCCCTCGGGCATCGCGAAATTCTCTAGCCGGACCAGCTTGCCGTCCTCCACACCGAGACCGGTGTGTTTGGCGCGCGCGAGCACCTCGGGATGCCAGGTCACCGGCCCACCGCCGTCCTGCTGGCCGACCATGGCGAGGATCACGACCTCTTCGTCGTTCGGGTTGCGGAAGCCGCGCATCACGCCCTCAGGCACCGAAATCGTGTCCCAGGGTTCGAGGGTCAGCTCCTCCTCGCCATCATCGCCCCAATAGACGATCAGACTGCCGTTGAGCGGCATGAAGACCTCGGCGGTCTCGTGGCTGTGCAGCGCGGCGCCGGTGTTGGCCTCGCAGGTGATGAAGGCGACCGTGAAGCCGTGGTCCTCGGCGATTGGCGGGCTCATACGCGGATCCTCGACCACGCCCCGGCCGATCACCTTGAGGTTTTTCTTGCGATGCTCGGGCAGCAGGGAATCGACGAACGCGACGTTGAACTTCTTGAGATCCTTGAAACGGGCGACCCGGGTCGCTTCCATTTCCGCGCTCGAAACCTTGGGCGAGACATGTTCGGCGGCATTGCTCATCTTGTGTCTTCCTCCTCTTGTTTGCAGCCATCAGGCTGTCTAGGCTTTGCGCCAATGTGCCGACAAGGCACACGGACACCAAGGGGGAATATCCATCATGTCTCGACCCGTGATCATCAGTTGTGCCGTCACCGGCGCCGCCGACAGCAAGGGTGCCAACCCGGCCGTGCCGGTCACGCCCGTGGAGATCGCCAACGAGGCGATCGCCGCCAACAAGGCCGGCGCCGCCATCGCGCATATTCATGTGCGCAATGTCGAGACGGGCAAGGCGAGCATGGACACCAGGCTCTACAAGGAAGTGGTCGACCGCATCCGGGATTCGGGCTCGCCCGTGATCATCAACCTGACGACCGGCCCCGGCGGGCGCTTCTCGCCGGACCGGGACGACCCGATGCAGGCCGCCCCCGGCTCGGTCATGAAGACCGCGGTCGAGCGTGTCGCCCATGTGGTCGAGAACAAGCCCGACATCTGCTCGCTGGACGTCGCGACGATGAACTTCGGTGATCGCCCGATGATCAACACGCCGGAGATGCTCAACGAGATGGCGGTGCTGATCCAGGAGGCCGGCGTGAAGCCCGAGCTCGAGGTCTTCGACACGGGCCATGTGCGCCTCGCCAACCACATGCTCGAGACGGGCGCGATCAAGGACGATAAGCCGCTGTATCAGCTGTGCCTGGGCATCCCCTGGGGCGCGCCGGCCAACGCCGAGACGATGATGCTGATGCGCGACATGCTGCCCGCGGGTGCCAACTGGATGTCCTTCGGCATCTCCCGCTTCGAGTTCCCCATGGTGGCCTCGGCCGTCCTGCTCGGCGGCCATGCCCGCGTGGGCCTGGAGGACAATCTCTACATCGCACGCGGCGAGCTCGCCTCGGGCAACGCCCAGCTGGTCGAACGGGCCGCGCAGATCGTCGAGAGCACCGGCGACACGGTCGCGACGCCGGCAGAGGCGCGGGAGATTTTGGGGCTTTAATCCCGGCAGCGAGAAGGTCTGCCTGACGTTCCAGCGTATATGGGATCAAGTCGCCGTCGAGAACATGTTAGAAAAAGCCGCAATACGCGAAGGCCTTCCGACCGATACCGTCGCAATCGAGAGGCTGTATTCCGAAGCTTTCCCGGATGAAGATCTGCTGCCGCTCGTGAGAGACCTGCACGGGGAATTATCGGGCGTGATGTCGTTCATCGCGCACGCCGACGAGGCCGTGCTGGGGCATGTCGTCTTCACGACATGCGGCGTTGCCGGACAAACCGTGAAGGTCGCGCTCCTGGGGCCGCTCGCCGTCGCACCGGCTCAGCAACGACGGGGAATAGGCACCGCCATTGTGCGAGCGGGCCTCCACCACCTTGAAATCGCCGGCACGACCCAAGTCTTCGTGCTCGGTGATCCCGCCTATTACGGGCGTTTCGGTTTCGAACCCGACGATCATGTCACGCCACCCTATCCCCTTCCGGAGGCGTGGCACGGCGCGTGGCAATCGCTCGGCCTTCGCAACGTCGATCCGCCACTCCACGGGGATCTCCTGGTGCCGCAACCCTGGCGCCAACCGGCCCTGTGGGCGCCCTGATTCAATTGCCGCAAATCAACGGTGGGCGGCTAGTGGTCAGCCAATCCCGCCCAGGCAGAGATATTTGATCTCCACATAATCGTCGATGCCGTAGTGGCTGCCCTCGCGGCCCACACCGCTCTCCTTGACCCCGCCGAAGGGCGCGACCTCGGTCGAGATCAGGCCCGTGTTGATGCCGACGATACCGGATTCGAGACCCTCCGCGACCTTCCACACCCGCTTCAGATCATTGGCGTAGAAATACGCCGCCAGCCCGAACTCCGTGTCGTTGGCCATGGCGATGCCTTCATCGTCGCTGCCGAACCGATACAGCGGTGCCAGCGGCCCAAAGGTCTCCTCGTGGCTGACGTCCATGGCCGGCGTCACGTCGACCAGGATCGTCGGCTGGAAGAAGGTGCCGCCCAGATCGTGGCGCGCGCCGCCGACGGCAACCTTTGCGCCCTTGGCGACGGCGTCGGCGATATGCTGCTCGACCTTCTCCACCGCGGCCATGTCGATCAGCGGGCCCTGCTGGACATCGTCCGACAGGCCATCGCCCACCTTCAGCGCGCGCACGGCGGCCGACAGCTTCTCGGTGAAGGCGTCATACACCCCGTCCTGCACCAGGATCCGGTTGGCGCAGACACAGGTCTGGCCGGTATTGCGGTATTTGGAGGCGATGGCGCCGACCACTGCGGCGTCCAGGTCGGCGTCGTCGAACACCATGAACGGCGCATTGCCGCCCAGCTCCATGGATACTTTTTTGACGTTCTGGGCGCTCTGGGCCATCAGCACCTTGCCGACCTCGGTCGAGCCGGTGAAGGTCAGCTTGCGCACGATCGGGTTGGACGTGATCTCCTCGCCGATCTCGCGCGACGCCCCGGTGATCACCGACAGCACGCCTGCGGGCACGCCGGCGCGTGCCGCGAGCTCGGCCATGGCGAGTGCCGAATAGGGCGTCGAGGTCGCGGGCTTCACCACCATCGAGCAGCCGGCGGCCAGTGCCGGGCCCGCCTTGCGGGTGATCATCGCGGCCGGGAAGTTCCACGGCGTGATCGCCGCCGTCACCCCGATCGGCTCCTTCAGGACGACGATCCGCGTGTCGCGGGTGTGGCCGGGAATGGTGTCGCCATAGACCCGCTTGCCCTCTTCGGCGAACCACTCGATGAACGCGGCCGCATAGGCGATCTCGCCACGGCTCTCGGCGATCGGCTTGCCTTGTTCTGTGGTCATCAGGACCGCCAGGTCTTCCTGATGCTCCATCATCAGCTCGAACCATTTGCGCAGGATCGCGGCGCGCTCCTTGCCGGTGAGCAACTTCCATTCCTTCTGCGCGGTCTCGGCTGCCTCGATGGCGCGGCGGGTCTCGGCGGCGCCCATCTTCGGGATGGTGCCGATCACGTCGCCATTGGCCGGGTTGGTGACGTCGATGGTCTCGCCGCTGTCGGCGTCGGCCCACTGGCCGTCGACATAGCATTGCTGGCGGAAAAGCTTGCTGTCTGAGAGTTTCATGATCTCGATCCCTGTGGGTATTGGCTTGTTGCCCGCGAGTGTAGGCCCCATGGGACAGGGCGGACAACCGGCGGCAATTTCACTTCTATGGTGGCGATATCGCCACACAAAGCCGTCACACGCGGGCGCGACCCGCGTATCTCACCTCGGCCTGTGAAGAGAGGAGAAGATGCCCGGATCAAGTCCGGGCATGACCCGGGTGGGAAGCGCCAAACCCCAAATCCGTCATACGCGGGCTTGATCCGCGTATCTCTTTCACCGAGCCGGAGATGCCCGGATCCGGCGCTGCATGATGACAACACGAAGGCGGGCGGGTCACAGACCCGCCCCTACGACCGAATTTGATTTGTCCTGGACCGGCGACCTGCACACCCACCGTAGGGGCGGGTTTCAAACCCGCCCGCGTGTCTAATCCGGGAAGAACCGGCTCTTCGGGCGGTCGAGACCCAAATTCTCGCGCAGGGTGCTGCCCTCATACTCGGTGCGGAACAGGCCGCGCTTCTGCAGGAGCGGCACCACCTCGTCGATGAACGGGTCCATCAGCGCGGGGATCACCGGCGGCATGTAGTTGAAGCCGTCGGCCGCCGGCCCGCCCGCCGCGTCCGGGTCGCACCAGTCCTGAATAAGGTCGGCGATCTGCTCGGGCGTGCCCGCCGTCGTGTAGTGGCCGCGCCCGCCCGCGAACCGCGCCAGCAGCTCGCGCAGGGTCAGGCCTTCCTTGTCGACAATCCGCACGATCAGCGCCGCCCGGCTCTTCATCGTCTCGAGCCCCTCGGGCTCGGGAAAATCAGAGACCTTGAGGGGCTGGTCGAGGTCGAGATGGTTGAAATCGTGCCCGGCGAAGCGCTGAGACAAGGTACGTCGGCCGACCTCCGGATCCATCCGGGCGTTCAGCGCCATCAGATTCTCTTTCGCCTCGGCCTCGGTGCCGCCGATCACCGGGTTCAGGCCCGGCAGGACCACCACCTGGTCGGCGTTGCGGCCGAAATCGCCCGCCCGCTTCTTGATGTCGGCGTAGAATTCCTGCGCCGTTTCCTTCTCCAGATGCGCCGTAAAGATCGCCTCGGCGTGGAGTGCGGCGAAGTCCCGCCCGCGGTCCGACGCGCCGGCCTGCACCAGCACCGGCCGACCCTGAGGACTGCGCGGCACGTTCAACGGGCCTTTGACCTGATAATACTCGCCCTTGAAGTCGATCGGCGTGATCCGCGAGAGATCGCCGCTCACGCCGCCGCCGGACCGGTCATCCACCAGCGCGTCATCGGCCCAGCTGTCCCACAAATCCTTCACCGCGGCGACGAACTCCTCGCCCATCTCGTAGCGGTCCCCGTGGGCCGTGTGTTCGCGCCCGTAATTGGCCGCGACCGCCTCGACCCAGGTGGTGACGATGTTCCACGCCGCCCGGCCGCCGGAGATGTGGTCGATGGAGGCGAACTGGCGCGCCAGGTTGTAGGGCTCGGAATAGGTGCAGGACCCCGTGGCGATCAGCCCGATGCGGTCGGTCTGCATGGCGATCGCGGCGAGCATGATGACCGGGTCGGGCCAGAAGCGGCCGGATTCCATGGCGTCGTTGGTCATCATCAAAACGTCGGCGAAGAAGATGGAATCGAGCTTCGCCGCCTCGGCCTGCCTGGCCAAGTCGACATAGTAGGAGATGTCCATCAGCGAGCGCTTGTCGGCGCCGGGATGGTCCCACGCGGTTTCGTGATGACCGCGCGACTGGATGAAGAGGTTGATGTGGATGGGTTTGGGCATGGGGGAACTTCTATAGGTGGAAATCAGATGCCTCTATTCTGCCATGCCCGTGCTTCATCAAGCCATCCACTATGCGCCGAAGATCTCTCATTACCGCTTTAGGCCAAGCAACGCACAGATACACCCAGTCAGAAAACCGTATGAACTGAAATTTTCAAGGGACGGTGGCGACCAAGACGGATCTGCATTATTACGGGAACCAGGGGATGCAGTATGCCGGTCTCGACGATCAAAGATCTAACCGACCAATTTCGAGCACTGGGAGTCTCGACAGTCTATGTGAAGCACCTCTCAAAAAAACAGGATAACGAGAAAAACCAAATCTACTTTGGTAGCGGCCTGAATAGCGTAACCAACATTTTCCCGGCCACGATCGACGCTCGCTCCCCAAGCGAAAGTACGCTCAAACGCAAATCAGATAAGGGAAAACCCAAGCTCGAGGCCCAAATCGACCTCGCATGGCTCAGTGACAATGGAGCTCTGCACCCTGCACCCAACACACGAATAATCGACTACTTCCAGTATCCCGAAGTCAGAATGTCGGGCTTTCTCTCAGGATGTAATTTCGCGCCCGACGCTCTTCGTCGACGTTTTCAGGCTGGGTTCGGGAAACGCATTCTTGCGCTTGGACTAGCTCCATCCGGTCAGGTCATCGGGCGCGTACTCACCGAGCGCGACGATCCTCTTGTTTCTGAGTTTCCCAACCTGCCTGTCCTAGCCGCCGCACCAATCTTCCAAGTTCTGATTGTCGACAGACCGATCGGGTCATCGCCCCTGGAACTCCTCAAAACAGAACTCGGCAGAATAATCGCTAGCGGGTGGCATTCATCGAGGATACTGAAACCCAATTCAGCGGGACCTATACCGTTCAGAGGTGCGCAAGGTGCCGGTTATACACTCGAAGCCCTACTGGGGGTTGTCGCCAACGCGAAAAAGGCACCAGACAAACACGGGTTCGAAATCAAATCACATGGAGGAGCCCGTATCAGCTTGATGACTCCGACCCCTGACAGAGGCTTTCAGGGCGACCATACATTCCGCGAGTTCATGGAGCGTTTCGGAAGACCAGGTCAGAAGGCTGACGGAAGCATTCGTTTTACCGGTATCCACAGATGTGGAACACCGAACGAAAAGACCGGGATGATATTGAGGGTTTCCGGTTATGACCCGGAAACAGGAAGTTTCGTCGATGAACCAGATAACGTCTGTGTCGAACTCGCACTCACTTCTACAGGAGAGATTGTTGCTGCATGGTCGCTCGCGCATTTGGCAAACGCCTGGAACAATAAACACGCTTCGGCTGCCTACGTTCCGAGTTCAAAAAGGGCAGCCTTCGCCGGAGCTGACGACGACAGAGAGTACAAATTCGGGCCCTCGATACTCGTCGGCCAAGGCACCGATGTCTGGAAACTGCTGAAGGCGATCCACGCCGGAGTCGTCTACTATGATCCGGCTGACTCCATTTATGCCGACAACACAGCCAAAGTTCGGCCGCAATGGCGGATCAATGCAAACCGACTGAAAGAAGCGCTTACCCCGCTCTACAATTCAGTCGAGGAAATTGATCTCTCAACCTGAACAATCAATCGGCTCCCCTGATCTCGAGAAACACCGAGCCGCTTTCCAGCCAGTTAGACGCCTGAATCACAGGATCTCCAACCGGCAGTCTCGTTTTTCCTTTCAGCGCACACTCCCAAACAACCAGAACTCGCCATCCAGCCTCTCGAAGTGAGGCGATATGTTTCTCATCATTGACTTGATTGGCTGTGATTTTCTCACGCCAGAAATCAGGACGGGACTTCGGCCACTTAAAAAGATGGCAGTCGTGATGGTGCCAGAAACAACCATGCACAAATATCAACGCCTTACGTCCCTGGAAGACGATATCTGGCTTTCCAGGCAAAGCTCTATCATGAAGCCTATAGCGGTAGCCCAGCGCATGAAGTCCAGTGCGCATAGTCAGTTCAGGTTTGGTGTCTTTCCCGCGAATGCCGGACATCATCCGGCTTCGCACTGCCGGAGAAACGACGTCAGGCAATTGCGTGTGGCGCCGCTTCTGGCACTGAAGTCGGAGGTGGCGTTGGGGCCTCAAAAAGCTCCCCGGGATCCTTTATCCGCATTATGTGAGGAAGCATATATCGGGCAACCTCCGCAACGACCGGAACCGCAACTGCGTTGCCAAACTGCTTGTAGGCCCGTGTATCTGAGACCGGAATTTCCATTCGCGTTTCACGATCAGGATCAAACCCCATCAACCGCGCGCATTCGCGTGGCGTTAGGCGGCGGGGATTGGAGCCTGATTGCTTGATCAGAATTTCGCTACCGTCCTTATAGTAGCGCGCAGAGAGGGTTCGAGATCTCATGTCTGGCGTATTCAGGCCAAAGCCAAAGCCGTTACCCGCAGCCTTGTGCTTGGCGGCGTAGGCCTGCAGGTAATTCCAGAGCTTGTCCGAAAGCGTGTACTTGGTATTCAGAACCGAGCTTGCGTTTGCGCCTTCTGCATCTGCTGAAAGTGTGAAATGACTTTCAGGTTCCTCGTCTGGCGAATGAAGAATGCTTTCCAGGGACGGGCCCGCCTTGGGATCGCGGAACTCCAACTTGCCGAAATCAAAGCCGGTATCTTCGCGAAATCCGACGATGAATATCCGTTCGCGATGCTGGGGCACATAGCCGGCAGCATCAACGACATGCGCGCTCACATGATAACCGAGGTCGTCCCTGAGAGCCCCCAGGATCGTTTCAAACGTGTCGCCCTTATTGTGACTCTTCAGATTTTTCACATTCTCCAAAAGAAACGCCGCCGGCCTGCGCGCTTTCAGTATTCGAAGCACTTCGAAAAACAGCGTGCCCTGGGTCTTGTTCATGAACCCGTGTTCACGCCCAAGCGAATTCAGCTTGGAAACACCAGCGATCGAAAATGGCTGGCAGGGAAAACCCGCGAGCAGAACGTCATGTTCCGGGATGTCGTCCGCATCGACCTGAGTTATGTCGCCAGCGATTTCGTGGTCATCGGGGAAATTCGCGCGGTAGGTTCGTTGCGCGTACTCGTCCCACTCGCTAGTGAATATGCATCTACCTCCGACGGCCTCAAACCCCCGGCGCATACCGCCGATACCCGCAAAAAGGTCAATAAAGGTGAAAGCCGCTGCTTCCGGAATAGATGCTTTTCGACCTTCCAGCCTATATTTCAGGACTTCCACAGCAGCCTTTTGCGGTTTCGCCTGACCGTTTTCCCAGCGCCGAATGGTTCGCGAACCGAAACCGACCACATGAGCAGCTTCATCGATAGAAAGCCCGTTAAGCTCTCTGAGTGTCTGAAATTCCTCGGCGTCCACTGCAAATCCCCCTGTGCCCTGGGACATATTTTGACGAATAAGCCATTATTCGTCCCAGACAAGCAAGAAAAATTAACATATGTTCCCATTTTGTTCACGTTAATAATGTGCAAAAGCAGATTCTTCAAGACTGGAGTGCAGGCTCAAGGAGCCCGCTGACGCAGCCATGTAGGCGTGCGAACCAAGTCCGCCCGTGACACCTACAACCCCCTACCCCACAATCACCCCCGGGTTGAGCACACCCTTCGGGTCCAGCCGCTTCTTCGCATCGCCGATCACATCGCCGAACAGCGCCGGGCGCTGCTGCGCGTACCATTTCTGGTGATCGCGCCCCACCGCGTGATGGTGGGTAATCGTGCCGCCGTTGGCGATCAGCGCGTCCGAGCAGCGGTTCTTGATCTCCTGCCACTGCGCCAGCATCGCCTTGGGATCAGCATCCCCCGGCGCATGAAACGCGAAATAGGGCGCCGGCCCGTCCGGGTAGGCGTGGCTGAAGCGGCATGACACCGCCCCGTCATGGCCCGTCACGTCGCGGATGGCGGCCTGGGTGGCGCCCTTGATGGCGTTGTAGAATTCCTCGAACCGGTCCCAGGTGATCGCGGTCTCGAAGGTGTCGGAGATGATGCCCCGCGGTGTGAGCTGCTCGCGGTTGTAGGGCATGCGGATGAAAGCCGTGCGCCAGGCGCCGACCGCGCCCTGCAGGTGCGCCTCGGGGTTGTCGCGCCACGGCACGTCCACCTCCGCACCATGGTCGAGGCAGCATTCCTCGGCGCGTTCCATCCACGTGTCCACCGGGTGATCCGCGCTCTCGAACGAGACGACCATCAGGGTGAAACTGCCGTCGCCCGCGCCGTTCACCTTGAGTTCCGTGCCGTCGACGATGCGGACGTTGGCGGGGTACAGCCCGGCCTGGGAGACCGCACGGACGGCCCGGGCGGCATCGAAGAAGTCGGCGAAGCGGAACCCCGCCGTCGCCTTGAAGGTCGGCCGGCCCTGCAGCCGGGCCCAGCCCTCGGTGATGATGCCCAGCGCGCCCTCGCTGCCCAGAGCGACGAACCGGTCCGGGCTCGGCCCCGCGCCTGATCCGGGCAGGCGGCGGCTCACGATGTCGCCGGCGGGGGTGACGGTCGTCGTCGCCTCCACCAGATCGTCGATATGGGTATAGAGCGTCGCGAAATGGCCGCCCGATCGCGTGGCGACCCAGCCGCCGAAGGTCGAATGCTCGAAGGATTGGGGGAAATGCCGCAGGGTCAGGCCGTGGGGCTTGAGCTGGGCCTCCAGCTCCGGGCCCTTGGCCCCGCCCTGGATGCGCGCGGCGCGGGACACCGTGTCCACCTCGAGCACCTTGTTCATGCGCCCCATATCGACGGAGATTGTGCCGCTGAAGCCTGATCCGACGTCGGACGTGACACCGCCCACCACCGAAGAGCCCGCGCCCCAGGGGATGACGGCCGCATTGGCCTTGCCCGCCCACTCATAGATCTCGGCGATGTGCCGGTCTGTCTCGGGAAACGCCACGAAGTCGGGCGCATGATCGAAATCCCCGGCATAGGTGCACAGGGAGTCCGGCTGGGACTGGCCGAACGCGTGGTAGACCCGCTCGAACTTGTCGTCTGTGCAGATGTCTTCGAGGCTCGAGGGGGCCTCGAGCCGGCATTTCGGCAGATCGATCGCATCGAGGGTGGGGAATGCGCCGTCGCGGGACGGCTGGATGCCGAACCCGTCGGCGAAGGTCGCCAGCAGGGCCGTCGTCTGATCCCCGTCGAGGCCGGCGTCTTCGTAGCCCCAGCCCCAGTATTTAAGTTTCCGGTCTGCCATCATCATCTCCTGCGGCCGCTACGGCCTGTCATCCAGTACTGATATATCTGTTGTGTATTAATCAGTTTTCTGCGGGTCTCACGCGTGTTCGGCGTCCAGCGCCGCGCGGGTGAATCCCGCCAGATAGTTGATCATAAGATCACAGGCCTCGGCCGCGGCCGCCTCGTCCCCGCCGCCGATCGCCCAGGCGATATCGGCATGCAACGTGGCCATGCGCGAGAGGTCGCCCGCCATCTGGTGGTGCTGATACCAGAACCGGCGCGACAACGGGTTCCACTGTTCCATGGATGTCTGGGCGAATGGGTTCCGGCAGGTCCGGCCGACCAGTTCGTTGAAGGTTTTATCAAGGGCCAGGAACCCATCCTCGTCGCCGGCCTCGGCGGCCCGCTCCATGGCACTGGCGATCTCGCCGAACTGGAAGCGTTCCTCCTCGGTCCGCCGACGCGCCGCGAGCCGGACCATCAACCGTTCGACCTCCCGGCGCAGCTCCAGCAGGTAGAGCTGGGTCTCGACATTGATCTCGGTGACGAACATGCCCCGGCGCGGCAGGATGTTGATCAGCCGCTGCCCGGAGAGACGCTGCAGGGCCTCGCGAACGGGCGTCCGGCCGAAGCCCGTTTGGGCGCACAACTCGCTCTCGGACACCGCGCCGCCGGGCGGCAACTGGAGGGTGACGATCAATTCCTCGATCTGCGTGTAGGCCTGATCGGTGAGACTAATGCCCGGAATTCTGCCCATTTTTCGCACTCCCGTGTGTTCGATCCCTGACATACTATTGATATATCAATAATATGCCAAGCTAAAGTTGGATCGAAGGACAGGATCACATGAAAGATGGAAGTGTGGGACCCTGGTCGGGCCAACTGACAACAGAATTGCGCCGGTGGGGTGCGTCCGTGACCTGCCTCGGCGACCATCACCCATGATATATCAGGGACTATTCCGGAACAGCTCGTAGTGGTGGGCCTGGCTCTCGGAGTCGAATACGCCGGTCACGATTCCGACCGCGGGGAACGCCGCGCGCGCCTTAACGCCTGTGAAGCGTATGCCGGCCGACAGGCGCCATGTGCGGGTGTCCGGCTCATGCTCGGAATAACCCAATATCTCGAAAGCTTGCTCACCTCCGCTTCCGTCGGCTTCCCCGTCCACGCCCCCTGCCTCCCTAATCGTCCCTACCAGGGTGAAATCACACACATCGGGCGCCTGGTTCTCGAACAGGCTCCACGTCACACTGCCGGACAGGGCTTCCCCCGTCACGGTGCCAGTACCGCTGCCGATATAGGTGCCGAGCTTGGTTTCGGGCACCCAGATGGTCTCCCCCTGATACTGGAGCTCCATATCGGCGAATTTCTCGAGCATGGCCTGATCCCTGTCTCATATGAGCAAACGCGATATCGGTTCGCGGTCCGCACTGATACTATCGCGCGGTTCTGGTGCCATCCAGAAGGAGATGGCCGGGTCAGGCCCGGCCATGACAGTGGAATACAGGTGAACGTGAGACGCACAAAACGAAAGAGCCCAACTCCGTCATGCCCGGACTTGATCCGGGTATCCAATGGGCTCACGGGCAGGAAGAGACGAGCATGACCGGAAACAAGGCATTGATCGCAGGCGCACTGGGCGTCGTCGGCCGCGCGCTGGTCGAACATCTGGAAGACGACCCGGACTGGGAGGTCGTGGGCCTGTCGCGGCGTGCGCCCGACTTCGAGACCAGCGCGACCTTCCTCTCCCTGGATCTGCTCGACCGGGCGGCGACGCTATCAACGCTCGGTGATATATCAGATGTCACCCACGTGTTCTTCACACCCTACGCGCCGCGCGAAACCTTCGCCGCCGAGGTCGCTCCCAACCTGGCCATGCTGGTCAACCTGATGGACGCGCTGGAGCCCGCCGCAAAGGGCCTCGCCCACGTCCAGCTGATGCAGGGCGCCAAATGGTACGGCGTACAGTTCGGCAAGCCCTACAAGACGCCTGCGAAAGAAGACGACCCGCGCCACATGCCGCCGAACTTCTACTACGACCAACAGGATTGGCTCGTCGAGCGACAGAAGGGCAAGGACTGGACCTGGTCCGCACTGCGCCCCCACGGGGTCTGGGGCTTCTCGGTCGGCAGTGCCATGAACATGATGACGTCCCTGGCGGTTTACGCCTCGGTGTCCAGGCATCTCGGCCTGCCCCTGCGCTGGCCCGGCAACCCGGCCCTGCTGGAGTGCGTCTACCAGATCGTCGACGTGGCCCTGCTCGCCCGCGCCATGGTCTGGGCTGCGACCACGCCCATGGCGGCCAACCAGCCCTTCAACATCACCAATGGCGACTACACCCGCTGGAAGCTGCTGTGGCCGAAGCTGGCCGACTTCTTCGACATGGAGCTCGGCCCCGTACAATCCGTGAAGACGCAAGACATCATGGCCGACAAGGAGCCGGTCTGGGCCCAGATCGCCGAGGCGCATCAGCTGCGCAAGTACGCCATGTCGGACATCGTCACCTGGCCGTTCCTCGACTACGCCTTCGCCAACGGCTTCGACCAGATGTCGAGCCTGACCAACATCCGCCAGGCGGGCTGGACCGAGGTGCTGGATACGGAAGCCACCGTCACCGACCAGCTGCAGAAGCTGCGCGACAACCGGATCATCCCCTGATGGCCCCCAGTACAGACAGGCACACCGCATTGATCGTCGGGGCGCTGGGCGTCACCGGCCGCGCCCTCGTCGAATATCTCGAGGACAAGCCCGACTGGGACATCATCGCCCTGTCGCGCCGCGCGCCGGATTTCGCGACCCGCGCGAAATTCCTCTCGGTTGACCTGACCGACGCGGCCGATTGCCGGACGAAACTGTCCGAACATACTGAAATCACACATGTTTTCTATACCGCCTACAGCCAGCAGGCGTCGGTCACGGCCGAAATACCGGTCAATGTGGGCATGCTCGCCAACCTGATGGACGCGCTGGAACCCGCTGGCCTGCGCCATGTGCAGCTGATGCATGGTGCGAAATGGTACGGCACCTATCTGGGCTCCTACAAGACGCCCGCCAGGGAGGACGACCCGCGTCCCCTGCCCGTGAACTTCTATCACGCCCAACAGGACTGGCTGGTCGAGCGTCACGCCGCGCAATCATCCCCGTCTGGCTGGTCATGGTCTGCGATGCGCCCCCACGGGGTCTGGGGCTTCTCGACCGGCAGTGCGATGAACCTGATGACCGGCATCGCGTGTTATGCCGCGATTTCGAAGCAACTCGGCCTGCCCCTGCGCTGGCCGGGCAGTGCGGGCTTCTACGACCGGCTTTACCAGCTGATCGACGTGGAATTGCTCGCCGAGGCCATGGTCTGGACCGCGACGACGCCCACCGCGGCCAACGAGGCCTACAACATCACCAATGGTGACCTGTTCCGCTGGCGCCAGATGTGGCCGCGCATCGCGGAATTCTTCGACATGGAGGTGGCCGAGCCCCAGACGATCCCGGTTGCGGCCTCCATGGCCGACAAGGGAGCGCTGTGGGACCAGATGGTCGCCGAACACGGGCTCCAGCCCTACGCACTGGACGACATCGTCAACTGGGCCTATCTCGACATGGCGCTCAACAACGACATCGACCAGATGTCGAGCCTGACGAAGATATTCAAGGCCGGCTGGACCAATGTCTGGGACAGCGAGGCGACCATCACCCGCCAGCTCCAGCGGCTGCGCGACAACAAGATCATCCCCTAAAGGACTTCCATGCCCCTCCACATCTCCAGCAATTTCGACAGCGGCAACATCGTCTGCCAGGACGCCTCCGACCCGGGCGACATCCGGCTGGAGATCTCCAAGGACAACAATTCCGACTTCTACATGTGGTTCCACTTCCGCCTGACCGGCGCGAAGGACACGGCCTGCACCCTGAAGATCATGAACGCGGGCGCCGCAGCCTATCCCAAGGGCTGGGAGGGGTATCAGGCCGTCGCCTCGACCGACCGCGAGACCTGGATCCGCGTACCCAGCAGCTACGCCAACGGCGTGCTGACCATCGAGCACACGCCGGCTACCGACAGCGTCTGGTTCGCCTACTTCGCGCCGTATTCGATGGAGCGCCATGCCGACTTGCTCGCCCGCGCGCAGCTGGATGACCGGGTCAGCCTCGACGTCCTCGGCGAGACCCTCGACGGCCAGACGATGGACCTCGTGCGCATCGGCGAGCCGAGCCCGGACAAACAGAATTTCTGGGCCATCGCCCGCCAGCACCCGGGCGAGAGCATGGCCGAATGGTGGATGGAGGGCTTCCTAGCGCGTCTTCTTGAGCCCTCAGACAGAACAGCGAAGGCGTTGCTCGAGCGCGCCGTGTTCCACCTCGTCCCGAACATGAACCCGGACGGGTCGCGGCGCGGCCACCTGCGCACCAACGCCGCCGGGGCGAACCTCAACCGGGAATGGTCCGAGCCCGCGATGGACCGCAGCCCCGAGGTGTATCTCGTGCGCCAACGCATGCAGGAAACGGGTGCGGATTTCTGCCTCGACGTCCACGGCGACGAGGCGCTGCCGTATAATTTCCTCGCCGGCATGATGGGCATTCCGTCGCTCAGCGAGCGCCAGAAGACGCTGCAGGAGGTCTTCTCGGGCGCACTTTTGACCGCCAGCCCCGACTTCCAGACCAAGTACGGCTACCCCGACGCCAAGCCGGGCAAGGGCAACATGACGTTGTGCTCGAACTGGGTGGCGGAAGAGTTCGGCTGCCTCGCGCTCACCCTGGAGATGCCCTTCAAGGACAATGCCGACCGGCCCGACGCGACCTTCGGCTGGTCACCGGCGCGCACCAAGGCGTTCGGCGCGGCCCATCTGGACGCGATGCTGGCGGTGCTGGACGCGTAACGGTCACACCACTTTTCGTCATGGCCGGACTTGATCCGGCCATCTCAGCACATCCCGCCAGCTAGAGGGGAATGCCAGCAGGATGCCCGGATCAAGTCCGGGCATGACACCAGTTGAAACAGGCATTCTGCCCTAGGCCATCGACGCGTCGTCGAGGGACCAGAGCGAGAAGCCCGGGCTCTCGTCCCAGATACGCGGCTCCCAGCTATCGTCCATGCGGTCCATGTCGGCGAAATACTCGGTCCGCCCGCCGCACGGGTTGTTGAAATACCAGTAATAGTTCGAACCGAGGATGTGGCGGCCCGGCATCGTGTCCTGCTCCCAGCCCTTCTGCTTCACGTACAGGCCACCCATCATCACCATGTCGAAATTCTCGACCTCGAAGGAGGCGTGATCGAAGGCGTTGCGGTCGGCCCGGCTGATCAGGAACAGATTGTGATGGTCGTGGCCGCCCTCGCAGCGCATGAAATCGCCACCGGTCTTGGTGCTGTCCGACAGGCGGAAGCGCAGCCGGTCGAGATAGAAGCTGACAGCCTTCTCCCGGTCGGCCATCTCGATCATGTAGACCACATGGCCGATCCGGATCGGGTTCGCCTGAGCCGCCGGCGAGATCACGGCGTTCATCCGCGGCTCGACCGTGTTGACGTTGTGGGGAATGACCTCGACGTCGGTCTCGGCGGGGGACGCCAGCATCAGGCCCAGCCCGTTGCCGCTCTCATCGGCAAAACACAGCGTGCCGTCCTCATCCACGACATCCCGGTCGCGGGCGAGGTCCGCGCCCATCTCCTTGAGGCCGGACGGGTCGGCCACGCCCCAGATCGCACGGCGCAGGGTCGATTTCGCCGGATCCGGGGTTCCCGGCAGGGACGGATCGTCTGCCCGGCGCAGCTCGATGAGCTGGTTCGTGCGGGTCTTGAAGACGGTCCGCTCGGGGCCGCTCTCGACTTCGGCCACGCCCCAGTCCCGGTAATAGTTGGCGCCGGTTTCCATATCTTCGACGCCGTAGATCAGTTTTTCGACACGCGTGATGGTCATGACTGGATTCTCCTGCTTAAGCTTCGTCCGCTCTATTCATCAACGACATCGGCCCAAAGGGTGCCGATCTTCGAAAATTCGACCTCGATCCGGTCGCCCGCCTTCATCCAAAGCGGCGGGTTGCGCCTGGCACCCACGCCGCTCGGCGTCCCCGTCGCAATCACGTCACCCGGCTCCAGCGGCGTGAACCGCGAGATGTAGGCGATGATGTAGGGCACGCTAAAGATCAACATATCGGTCGTGGAATGCTGCACCACCTCGCCGTTCAGGCGGGTCGTCAGCTCCATCGTGGCGGGGTCGGGAATCTCGTCCGCGCTCACCATCCACGGGCCGAGCGGGCCGGACTTGTAGAAATTCTTGCCCGCCGTCACCGAATGCTTCTGGTAATCACGCACACTGCCGTCGATGAAGATGGTGTAGCCCGCAACATGATCGAGCGCGTCTGCCTCGCTGATATGGCGGCCACCCTTGCCGATGATCGCCGTCAGCTCGCCCTCGAAATCATAATTGTCCGAGACCTTCGGCCGCTCCATCTCGCCGCAATGGCCGACCAGCGTGTTGGTCGAACGCATGAACAGCTGGAGTTCGGCCGGCAGGGTGTTGGCGGTCTCCGTCACATGGTCCTTGTAGTTGAGGCCCGCGCAGAGAATCTTGTCCGGATTGGTGATCACCGGCAGGAAGGTCACGTCGGGCAGGACCGTGTCCGGATCGCCCGACATGCCGGCCTCGCCGAGCGACATCAGATCCCCCGCCGCGATCGCATCGCGCATGGTCCCGTGTGGCCCGCGCGCACCCAGATCGACGACCCCGTCCTCGCGGACCAGGCCCCAGGTCTCGCCGCCGTCAGCGCCCAGCTTGTAACTGATGAACTTCATGAGTTTGTCCTTCTAAGTCTCGTCAACAATATCTACCGCCAGCGTGCCGATCCGCGGCACCTCGACCTCGAGTTTGTCGCCGCCCTTCATCCAGAGCAACGGTTCGCGGCCCGCACCCGAGCCGGCAGGTGATCCCGTCGCGACAACGTCGCCGGGCTGCAGCGGCGTGATCTTCGACAGGTAGGAGATGATATACGGAATGTCGAAGATCAGCATGTTCGCCGAACAATCCTGCACGACATCGCCGTTGAGCCGGGTGGTGACATGCAGGGTCGACGGGTCGGGAATCTCGTCCGCCGTGGTCATCACCGGCCCCAAGGGCCCGGTGGCCACGAAGTTCTTCCCCGCCGTCACGGAATGCTTCTGAAAGTCCCGCACGCTGCCGTCGACCATGATTGTGTATCCGGCGATGCAATCGAGCGCCTCGGCCTCGGACACGTGGCGGGTCTCGCGGCCGATGACCGCGCAAATCTCGCCCTCGAAGTCGAGGCATTCCGACACTTTCGGCCGGATCATCTGTCCCTGATGGGGCACCAGCGTGCTGTTCGCCTTGATGAACAAGGTGAGATGGTCGGGCATCTCGAAGCCCATCTCCTCGACATGATCCTTGTAGTTCTTGCCGGCGCAGAAAATCTGCTCGGGGTCGGGGATGGTCGGCAGATAGGCGATGTCCGCGAGCGCCGCATCCGGGCTCTCGCTTTGCGCCGCAGCGCCGATATCCATCAGATCCCCGGCGGCAATCGCCGCCTTCAGGCTCCCGTGGGGGCCGCGCGCACCAAGATCAACCACGCCGTCTCCGACAACGAGGCCCCAGGTCGCGCCGCTGGCGCCAATATAACTGACAAACTGCATATGATTTCCCCGGGAAGGTGTGTTGCGCCGACGTGAACTCGGCCGTCAGCCGTCTGTCAGGTCAGGCCAGAGTTTATCGGCTCCGCGCGCGGCCACCAAGCGGCCGAGCAGTCCGGCCCAGTTGCTCTCCGCCCCGAATTCGGATCGCCAGGCCCATAACCGCCGGGTCAGGTGATGCAGCCGGTATTCATCGGTGAAGCCGATCGCGCCATGTACCTGGTGGGCGATGTTGGCCGCCTTGCCCGCCGCCTCGCCGGTGCGGATCTTGGCCGTGGCCGCCGCCGCGATGATATTGCCCCCGGCATCGACCATCCGGCACGCTGCACGCGCCGCAACCCCTGCCGCCGCCGCCTCGCCGGCCATCACCGCCAGCTGCTGCTGGATCGCCTGAAACCGGCCGATCGGCCGGCCGAACTGCACCCGTTCGTTGGTGTAGGTGACACACAGGTCGAGCACGGCCGAGACTGCGCCGGCCATCTGGCAGGACCGCACGAGCGCGCCGGCCGCGTGGACCTGGTCCACGCCCATGTTCCCGGTCACCAGACCTTCCACGACCACGCCGTCCCGCGGATCGCGGCCGATATTCCGGTCTCGCGTGATCGCGGCGCCATCCAGGCTCACACAGCGCAAACCGTCATCCGCATCCGAGACCAGCATATGTCCCGCATCCCGGCCCCAGGGCACCCGCACCATCTCCGGATCTGCACCCGAAGTCCCAAGTGTGACAATCCCATCGGGCAACTGTCCCAGCAGCCCGCCCGCGGCGATTGCCTCGGCCAGGGGCACTGGTGCGGCGTGCCGTCCGGCGGCGAGCAACACCACATGGGCATCCTCCCAGCCGAGCCCGCTGCCACCCTGTGCCTCGGGAACGAGAATCCGGTCGAGCCCGTTCTCGGTGATTGCGTCCCACAGGCCGTGCGGAAATCTCCCTGCCTCGGCAGTGCGGAACACCTCCGCGTCGAGATGTGCCGCGAACAAGCGCTCGCAGGTCTCCGCGATCATGATGCGTTCTTCGTTCATGACCGAACACCTTCAACAACCGTCATGCCCGGACTTGATCCGGGCATCCCTTGTCCGCATCGAGCTTGAGATACGCGGGTCGAGCCCGCGTATGACGAATACAGGTTTTGCTCCGTTAGTATCATCGCAGACCCAACCCCCGCGCGATGACTCCGCGCATGATCTCGGTGGTGCCACCCCGCAACGAAAACGACACGCAAGCCTGCTGCACATAGGCCAACACCTGTTCGAAATCGTCTCCATGGTCGATCCGCGGCGACGCGCCGATCACCTGATGGGCGATCTCGGGGATGGATTGCTCGAACATGACCCCCAGATCCTTGACGAACGCCGCCTCCAGCGCCGGCTCCGCCCCCGCATCCAGCTGTGCGGCCACCGACAGGGACATCGCCCGCAGGGTGGTGAGATGCGCATGCAGCCGGCCGATCGCCGCGGCGGCCATGTCGGACGGGTTTTCCCCGGCCACGTGCACCAGCGCCTTGAGCAGCGCGAAGGCGCTCAAGAACCGGTCCGGCCCGCTGCGCTCGAAGGAGAGCTCGGCCGTCACCTGGCGCCAACCATTGCCTTCCTCGCCCACCAGCATGCCCGCGGGCACGAACACATCGTCGAAGGTGACCTCGTTGAATTCCTCGTCGCCGATCATGTTGCGGATCGGCTGCACGGTCACGCCGGGTGTTGCCAGATCGATGACGAACTGCGTGGTCCCGCCGTGGCGGTTCTCCCCCGCCTCGCCCGTGCGCAGCAGCGCGATCATGTAATGGGAATGCTGGGCATAAGTCGTCCAGACCTTGCGGCCGTTGACGACCCAGCCCTTCTCGCCCCCCACCTCGGCAGGTTCGGCCTTCGAACGGATCGAGGCCAGGTCCGATCCCGAATCCGGCTCGCTCATACCGATACAGAAATACGTCTCGCCCGCCGCGATGCCCGGCAACAGCTGCGCGCGTTGTTCGTCGGTGCCAAACCGCAAAATCAGCGGCCCGCTCTGGCGCTCGGCGATCCAATGGGCGGCCACAGGCGCACCGGCGGCCAACAGCTCCTCGATCACCACGTATCGTTCCAGCGCGCTGCGGTCCTGGCCCCAGGGTTCCGGCCAGGTCATGCCCAGCCATCCGCGATCGCCCAGTTTCCGCGAGAACTCCGCGTCGAACCCGACCCAGGACCGGGCCCGCGCCGGAACCAGGATATCCGCGGCCTCGGCGTCCAGGAACGCGCGCACCTCGGTTCGCAGCGCATCGGCGCCCGGCGGCAGTTCGCATGGCTCGAAGGCAAAGGCCTGCATGGGATCACCTCGGTTGGGCGATCAGTTTACCGGATACAACCGGCCCGCGTCGCCCCGTAGGGGCGGGTTTAAAACCCGCCCGCCCGCCACGCCAGCACCGACGGTGCTTTCCTCAAACATCGGGCGGGTTTAAAACCCGCCCCTACGGCCCCAACATGGCCCAACGGAGGAAACCAATGAGCGATTTTCTGATCTACGAACAGGACGGCGCGGTCGTCACCCTGACGATGAACCAGCCCGATGCGCGCAATCCGCTGTCCGGCGAGAGCCAGTATGAGGCCTTCCTCGCCGCGACCGACCGGATCAGCCGCGACGACGGCGTGAAATGCGTGATCCTCACCGGCGCGGGCAGCGCGTTTTCGGCCGGCGGCAACGTCAAGGACATGCGCGACCGCAAGGGCCTGTCGGAAGGCAGCCCCTATCAGATCCGCAACAACTACAAGCGCGACATCCACAACATCCCGCTCACCCTCTACAATCTCGAGGTGCCGACCATCGCCGCCGTCAATGGTGCTGCCGTGGGCGCGGGCTGCGATCTGGCCTGCATGTGCGACATCCGCATCGCCTCGGAGAAGGCGCGCTTCGCCGAGAGCTTCGCCAAGCTGGGCATCATCTCGGGCGACGGCGGCGCGTTCCTGCTGCCCAAGCTGGTCGGCATGTCCAAGGCCGCCGAGATGACCTTCACGGGCGACATGATCGGCGCCGACGAGGCGCTCGAATGCGGCCTGGTCTCACGCGTCGTGCCCCATGACAGCCTGATGGACGAGGCCCATATCCTGGCGGGCAAGATCGCCGCCAATCCGGGCCATTCGCTGCGCATGTCCAAGAAGCTGCTGCGCGAGGGCGTGCACTCACGCCTCGAGACGGTGCTCGACATGGCCGCCGCCTTCCAGGCGCTGGCCCATCACACGCCCGAGCATGACGACGCGGTGAACGCGCTGATCAAGGCGATGGAGAAGAAGTAGGCCCGCTCAGAACCCCTCGAGAACGATCTTGCCCTTTGCCGTCCCGGTCTCGATGAGCGCGTGGGCGGCGCGCATGGTCTCGGCGTTGATCGGGCCCATCACCTCGTTGAGGGTCGTGCGGATGCGCCCGGCGTCGATTTCGCCGGAGACATAGGTCAGCAGATTGTGCTGCTCGATCATGTCGGGCGTCTCGAACATCGAGCGCGTGTACATGAATTCCCAGTGCAGGCTGGCGGACTTGATCTTCATCGCGTCCATCGGCATCGGCAGGTTGGTCGCATCGATCGAGACGATCGCGCCCTGGGGCCGGATCAGCTCGACCGCCGTCTCCCAGTGGCGCATGTCGTTGAAGATCGCGATGTGATCCACATGCTGCATGCCCAGCGCACGCACCTGCTCCACCATCGGCTCACGATGATTGACCACATGGTCCGCGCCCAGTTCCCGAACCCAGCTGTCCGTCTCCGGACGTGAGGCCGTGGCGATGATCACGAGGCCGGCCGCCTTGGCGAGCTGAATGCCGATCGAGCCGACGCCGCCGCCCGCACCAATGATCAGGATCGACTGGCCGGAATCCGCGCCATCGCGGTCGATGCCGAGATGATCGAAGAAACTCTCATACGCGGTGATCGTCGTCAGCGGCAGGGCCGCGGCCTCGGCGAAGCTCAGGCTCGTCGGCTTGGGCCCGACGATGCGTTCGTCGATCAGCTGGAATTCCGAGTTGGAGCCGGGACGGGTCAGGTCGCCGGCGTAGAACACCTCGTCCCCCACCTTGAAGAGGGTGACGTCCGGGCCGACGGCCTCGACGACGCCGCTGGCATCCCAGCCGAGGACCTTGGGCGGATCCTCGACGCCATCCTTGGGTGCGCGGATCTTGGTGTCGACCGGGTTCACCGACACGGCCTTCACGGCCACGAGCAGATCACGTCCTGCGGCTTCGGGCTTGGGCAGGTCCACATCAAGGAACGAATTCGGGTCCTCGATCGGCAGGTAATGGGTCAGGGCGACGGCTTTCATGGATGTTCTCCGGGTAAGCAGGAATTCAGCTGTGCGTTAGCTGATATGGGTCATTTCGCAAACTTCTGTAGGGGGTCACCGGTCTGCGTCACGGCTCACCCGATCCCGTTAGCCAATCCCGTACGGCTTGGCCCAGCCCAGCCCAGCGACGGTGTCGCCGCGCGGCTTGTATTCCGCGCCGACCCAGCCGTCATACCCGGCGGCCTCCAGCATCCCGAACAGGAATGTGTAGTTCATCTCGCCGTCGTCGGGCTCGTGGCGGCCGGGCACGCCGGCGAACTGCACATAGCCGGACTTGGCAAGGTAGCGCTCGATCTTGTCGGCGATGAAACCCTCCGACATCTGGGCGTGATACAGGTCGAACTGCACCTTCACATTGTCCATCCCGGCCTCCTCGACGATCGAATGGCCCATCGCCTGGCCGATCAGGAAGTAGCCGGGATTGTCGGTGAGGTTCAGCGGCTCGATGTGCAGCGTCATCCCCCGCGCCGAGGCCGCCACCGCGCCCGCGCGCAGGTTCGACAGCAGCGTCTGGCGGTGCGCCATGGGGTCGCCGCCCGCCGGCACCGTGCCCGACATCACATGGATGCGGGTGCAGCCCAGCGCCTCGGCGCTGTCCATGGCGAGCTTGAGGTCCACGGCGAAGGCCGCCTCCTCACCGGGGATCGATGCGCGGCCGAACTTGGTCGCCTCGGTGTCGCCATAGGGCGTGTTGAGCAGGGTGCACTCCACCCCGGCCCGCTCCAGGCGCTTGGCGAGTTCGTCGAGGTCCTCGCCATAGGGACGCTGGATCTCGACGCCGGTGAAGCCCACATCCGCGGCCGCGGTGATGCGCTCGGCCAGCGGCAGGTCGGTGAACATCATCATGATGCAGGAAGAGAATTTGAGCATGGGGTGTGGTCCTTGGCGGGCGTTATAAGCGCCATTTATCGCGGGTTCGAAGGCGGCGGACAAGATCGTGATGAGATGCGCGGATCAAGTCCGCGCATGACGGCTTACTAAAATTCCCGACCGAACCCTAATTCGTCATGCCCGGACTTGATCCGGGCATCTCAAACAGCGGTTAGCAGTCGACCCAGCCGTCGGCTGTCTTGAGCCGATGCGTAATAGTGTTCTGGGGCGTCAGCATCGCCTCGATGAAGCAGCCCTTCTTGGCCGCCTCGATCAGGCGCAGCTGGTCCTCCACCGACGCGTCGCTGTCCATGGAGATGTCCATGTGGATGCTCTTGGGCGCGGACTCATACGGCGCGCGGCCCTTCTGGGTCGCAACCCACTCGCAGCGGCAGGAAATCTTCGCATTCTCGATATCGACCCGCAGGCGCTTCGAGAAGGCGCGCATCTGGGTCATCAGGCAGGAGGTCAGCCCGGCGATGAAATAGGCGATCGGCAGGGGTGCCGACCCGTCGCCGCCATGGAAGCCATACTCGTCCGACGCCATCTGCCATTCGATGACTTCGGGCACCATCAGGCGAACGTCCATCTCGCAGCGCATCTTTCCCACACCCGTGGCATCGCACTCGAACGCCACATCGAAACTCTTGATATCGTCTTCTGCCATCGTTCCCGTTCCATGCATCGAATTGTTGTGTTGCGGCGGGATTGTGCCGCACGCGTTCCGGTCGCGAAAGGGGCCGCAGACCAAATGGCGCGATTGAACCAAATGCCCCGAAGCGCTATGCACGAGGGAACATCAAAAAGACCAACCCGGGGGAATTTCCATGTCCAGAGTATTGATCGTGACCGGCGGCAGCCGGGGCCTTGGCGCCGCCACCTGCATTGGTGCGGCCGAACAGGGCTATGAGGCCATCTGCGTCAACTATGTGGGCAACAAGGCGCGCGCCGACCAGGTCGTCGCCGCCTGCGAAGCCGCCGGGGCGAAGGCCATCGCGGTCCAGGCCGACATCACCAAGGAAGCCGATATCAACCGGATGTTCGAGACCGTGGACAAGGAGCTCGGCACCGTCACCCATCTGGTCAACAGCGCGGGCATCGTCGGCCCCTACGCGCGCGTCGACGAGCTCGACAACTGGAATGCACTGCAGGATCTCTGGACCATCAACATCACTTCGACGCTGGTGTGCGCGCGCGAGGCCATCAAGCGCATGTCCACCAAGCATGGCGGCAAGGGCGGCGCGATCGTCAACCTGTCGTCCGCAGCCTCTCACTTGGGCGGCGCGGGGGTGAACGTGCCCTACGCGGCCTCCAAGGGCGCGGTCGATTCCATGAACTGGGGCATGGCCCAGGAAGTGGCGGCCGAGGGCATCCGCGTGAATGCGGTCAGCCCGGGCGTCATCGACACGGAGATCCAGCCCGAGGGCCGGGTCGAGGCCGTCGGCCCGAACCTGCCGATGAAGCGCGTTGGGCAGGCACCGGAAGTCGCCGCCGCGATCCTGTTCCTGCTGTCGGACGACGCGTCCTACATCTCGGGCACCAAGGTCAACGTCTCGGGCGCGCGCTAGGGGCACCCTATAACCCTAGGCCGTCATGCGCGGACTTGATCCGCGCATCTATTCTCCTGACGCAGGAGATGCCCGGGTCGAGCCCGGGCACGACGTGGAATATTGATCCGGCGTTTACATGACCGCGGCACGCGCGGTCAGTAGACCTTTCACGTGTAGGGCAGCTTGTTGCCCTCGGCCATGACAGCGTTCGCCGTGCGGTCGGGTGCGATCATCTGCACCTGCAAGCCGTCGGGACCCTCACGGGGTGCGAGCCGGAGGGTCTGGGCCGCGAAATCCGTGTTGTCGTAGGTCAGGCTGAGGACGTTATCGGCATCGAGGGCCCAGCTGCCGCTCTCGATCGTGCAGGGGAAGTACCAGTCGAAGTTTCCGAACCGGCCGAAATGGATCAGGTTCTCCTGCCCGTCCGCACCGTGATATATCAGCGTGTTCTCGGTCAGGAAGTTGGCCGCAGGCAGCCCGGATTCCCCGTTCACGGGACCGGGCAACAGCAGAAAACCCGCCGCAAACAGGAGCGATACCCCGCGTAATGTCCGCCTTAAACCATTCATAATTGCAGTCTCGGCTCGTGGCCTCGCGCCCGCCTTGATCCGGATCAATCCGGACCCGCGACGGATTACATATGCCGGAACGTGTTCTCCGCCGACTTGTAGGCATTGAGGCCGAGCTGCTCACGCAGTTCCTCTGTGCCCTGCAAAACCGGCGGGCCCACGGGAATGCCCAGGCCATTGGCGACCCGGTCATTCTTGGTGAAATTGCCCGCGATGGCGGACGCACCGGCGATGGCTTCGGGGCCGAGCGCGTCGACGAGAGCTGCACGGGCCGCGTCCAGCGCCGCCCGGTCGGTGCCAATGATCGTCTCGGCGAAGACCAGCAGCAGGTCGCCATGGGGCACGCCGATATCCAGTTCCGGGCGCACCAGGGCTTCCGGGTTCACGTTCAGGTTTGTCGCTTGTCCACTCTCACGGAGGAACCGGGCATGCCCGGTGGTTCAGTAGAAGCAGTCGTTGAGCGCAGACACCCGCCCGGCGACGACCTCCGCCTGGGGCCGCGTCAGTCCGTCATGATGGTTGAATTCGAAATCCATGATCTTTTCGAGCGGCAGATACTGGGCACGTTCGAGCGCGATATGGTCGTTGAACTCCTCGGGCACCAGGCTCATGGCCCGCATGATGTAGGGCTTGAACGGGCCGTACATCGCCTTGGCCACCTCGCCACCCTCGGGCGGGTTCGGGATGGTCGGCACGAAGGCCTGCTCCTGCACCGCCTCGGGGGGCCGCACGCGTGACGGCTCGCCGGGCTGGGGCTCCGGCAAGGGCCGCAGCGGGACGCCGATGCCGCGGGCGAACACGTCGAGATTGGTGATGAACGACACCAGACCGACGATCTCGGTGTATTCCGCGTCGCTCAGGCCGCTGCCGATCGCCGCGTCGTAGAAGTCCAGATCCACATCCTTGGGCGACACCGCGACCTTGGCGATGATGTCCCGCACCACTTTGGGAAGCTCCACATCGCTGGTCGCACCGCCGTCCTCGGGGGCTTCGAGCACGCCGGCGTCGATCCCCGCCTGGCGGGCCGCCGAAATCACCGCGATGCGCTGGGCGCCGCTGCCCCAGGTGCCGGTCTGGCCGAACCGGTCGAACTGGGCCTGATGGGCGGCTTCCAGGTCCGCGCGGACCGGCAGGGCCGAATCTTCATAGAGACTCATCGAGATCACCGTTCGTTCGTTTGGTTGTTGGCACAATTTTTAACAGAAAAAGGCGCCGGCTCACGCCCGCGCCCTCTTCAAATTCAGGTGTTCAATGCCGGCGGATCAGACGACCCAGCCCATGGCCTGGAACACGAGGCCTTCGGCGTTCTCGAGCGTCAGGAACACCCCGACACCCGCGACGACCGCGCCCGCGATACGCGCCTGTACGGCGGTCGCCTCGGTGGCCTTCAGGACCGTGCCGACGAGCCAGCCAGCCGACAGTGCGAGCAGATACTGGGTGACGCCGAGCCCGATCAGATAACCGACCAGGACCGCGTTGCCGACACCGGCCTCCTGGGCGGCAATCGAGCCGCCGAACGCCGAGCCGTGGAACAGGCCGAACAGCGCGAACAGCACAACCGCCGGTCCGATGGACATTGCCCGTCCGGACAGGACGATCCCGCCGAGGACCAGCAGCGACAGGCCGATGATGATTTCCGTGGCCGGCAGAGCCGTACCGAGGCTCATCACCAGCGTGCCGACAAGCATCGCCACGATATACACGCCCGGCGCCGCAAAGCGGCGGCCGGTGTAGAGCGCTGCGATACCAACCAGGGCAATGAAGAAGAGATGGTCGAAGCCGAGGATCGGATGACCGATGCCCGACAGGACACCATGGGCGAATGTCTCCATCGGCAATCCGCCGAGCGGGTGATGCGCCAGAGCGGGTGTCGACATCGACAGCAAGGCACCGGCGGCAAACAGGAATTTCTTCATGGTTTTCCCCTCAAGAATTTCGTCCCGGCCTGCGAACATGCGTGCGCGCCAGAATCTGCACTTCCGTTGGAACAAGCATTCGCGAAAACGGGCTCGATGGCAACTGCTTTCACCCGAATTTACACACCGGCGGTCGTGGCTATTGGATTTCGACGACGACCTTGCCGAAATGGCGGCCTTCACGCAGATGCGCCAGCGCCGCAGGCAGTTGGTCGAGATCAAACCGCTGATCGTCCAATGCCGGCCTGAGGCCGTTCTGGTCCACCGCGCGGAGCATCGCCTCGAACTGCTCGCGCGAGCCGCAGGTCACGCCTTCGAGCCGGATCTTGCGGGTCACCACCAGCGGCAGCCGGAACTCGTGGTTGGCGCCGGACAAAACGCCGATCAGCATGACCGCACCGCCCAGGCGCACCGCCTTGATGGATTGCTCAAGGGTGCCCGCGCCGCCGACCTCGACGACCAAATCCAGGCCGCGTCCACCAGAGATTTCGCGGGCCGGACGCGCCCATTCGGGCGTGTCGACGTAATTTATCAAATGATCACTACCGAGGTCGCGCAAACGCTCCAGCTTTGCATCCGACGACGAAGTGGAGATCACCTCGGCGCCCGCCAGCTTGGCGAATTGCAGCGCGAAGGCCGAAACTCCGCCGGAACCTTGGGTTAGAACCAGATCGCCGGGCTTCACACCGCCCTGATCGAACACCGCGCTCCACGCTGTCAGTCCCGCGCAGGGCAGCGCGGCAGCTTCGGCGTCCGTCAGGTGCCCGGGTGTGTGGCAGAGGCCGTATTCGGGCAGCACACGCAGCTCGCAGGCCATGCCGTCGACTTGCCCGCCCAGCCCGGAGTGGAGCCCGGCCTCGTCGGGCTCGCCCGACAACCATTCCTGGAAGAAATTGGCCACCACTCGATCGCCGGCGGCGAAACGGGTGACGCCCTCACCGACGGCGACCACATCGCCCGCGCCGTCAGACACCGGGATCAAATTCTCGGTCCGCTGGCGCGAGCCGTAGCCACCCTCGACGGTCAGCAGGTCACGGTAGTTGAGCGTCGCGGCCCGCACCCGAACGAGAACTTCGCCCGGGCCCGGTTCAGGGTCCGGCAGATCGACAACCGACAGATTGTCGATACCCGCCTTCGAGAGGACCGCCGCGCGCATGTGTGACCGCTACTCTGCGGCGTTAACGTGGTGGACGACCTGCTGCGGGTACGGAATGGAGATACCGTCCGCCTCAAGCTGTTCCTTGAGCTTCTTGGTGATGTCCCAGCGCACACCCCAGTAATCAGCGGCGTTCACCCAGACCCGAACCACAATATTCACCGAGCTGTCGGCCAATTCGGCAACGGCGACGACCGATTCCGGGTCCTTGAGGGCGCGTGCCTCCTCACCGATCACGCGATTGATGGTGGCCATCGCGGTGTCGATGTTGTCCCCGTAATCGATGCCCATCATCAGATCGACGCGACGGGTTGTGTGGCCGCTGAAGTTCTGGATCGCCGAACCCCAGATCTGACCGTTCGGCACGATGATCTTCACATTGTCGCCGGTCGCCATTTCGGTGGTGAACAGGCCGATCTCCTTGACCGTGCCTGTCTGGCCGCCCGCAGAGATGAAATCACCGATCTTGAAGGGCCGGAACATCAGCAGCATCACGCCGGCCGCGACATTGCTGAGCGTGCCCTGCAGGGCAAGGCCGATGGCCAGGCCCGCGGCACCAAAGACCGCCACAAGGCTGGTCGCCTGGACACCGAATTGCTGCAGCGCGGCGATGATCACGAAGGCGATGATCGCGTAGCGCAGGAGACTGCCGAAGAAGCGGACCAGCGTCGTATCGATACGACCGCTGCGGCTCAGCGCGCGCTCAAGCGAACGGCGCGCCCAACCGGCGGCCATGAAGCCGATGATGATAATGGCCAACGCGCCGAGCACGTTCAGGCCATAGCTCACCAGTACGGCGTAGACCTGTTCGAGCAGGTTCTGGATGTCTTCATTGTTCATTGTGCTTGCTCCTGATTCATTTTTTCTGGCTGCGCGCCTCCCCAGGTTCGCGAACCAGCTTGTTAACTGGGTTTCCCTTAACGTCGCCGCGCGATCCGGATGGCCGAAAGGATCAACCAGATCGGGATCACCACGACCGCGCCGATCAAGACGAACGGCACAGCCCACTCGACGGTGTCGGCGACCACATTGAAAATACTCTCGACAGTCCCGCCCACGGCACCGAGCAGAGATTCCGGCCGGATATCGAACGCCGACAGGACGAGCCCGATGATCAGGGACAGGATAAACAGCCGCAACAATGTGGAGCCGAGATTGCGAGGCATCTACGTATCAATATGTAGTGGAAACCCGTGGGTTTTAGGCGACTGCGCGTGCGCCGTCGATAACTTTTCCACTTCTGGAAAGTTCCGAATCCCGCCGCCTGCCTAAAAAATGGCGACGACGGCGAAGAACGCGGGTCTTTAAGTCCGGTAACTCGGATCCAAAGCATCGAGGCGGCGGATGTGGCCCGCCCAATCTCGCGTGGCCACCGGCAGCGCATTCTCGAAGAGTTGCGCCGACTTTTCACAAACCTCGTCGGAGGGATAGACAAGCGCATCGGGCCCGCCCGCCGAAAGCGCCTGGATCTGGCTCTTGCCGCATTTCTCCAGATAGAACATCACCGAAAATGCCTCGGAGATCGATCCACCGGCGGCGAGAAACCCGTGGTTGCGCAGGATCATGGCGAGGTTGTCGCCGAGATCGGCGACCAATCGCGCGCGCTCGTCCAGGTCGAGCGCCGGCCCTTCATAGTCGTGATACGAAATCCGGTTGTAGAAGCGCATCGAATGCTGGGTGATGAACAGCAGCCCGCACTTCATCGCCGACAGGGCCATGCCGGCGTCCGAATGGGTGTGCATCACGCACGCGACCTCGGGCCGCGCTTCGTGCACCGCGCTGTGGATCGTGAATCCCGCCCGGTTGATCTTGTAGGGGCCATTGTTCTCGATCTCGTTGCCTTCCAGATCGGTCTTGATCAGGCTCGACGCGGTGATTTCGTTGAACATCAGGCCATAGGGGTTGAGCAGGAAAGTTTCCTCCCCGGGCACCCGCGCCGAAATATGGGTCCGCGTCATGTCGGTCATGTCGTAGAGGTCGGCGAGCCGGTAGGCCGCAGCGAGATCGACGCGCGTTTGCCATTCCTCCGGGCTGACCTGATCTTCGACGCTCGGATAAAGATCAACGATTTCTGCGTTTGCCATCACAATCTTCCTTTGTTCAGTCCAAGACTGACGTTCAATCGACGATTTCCGCAACGACATTGTTGCGCTGGGCGCCCAGCCCTTCAACCTCGGTTTCGACCACATCACCGGCCTTCAGATAGGTACCGGACGCATGTCCAACACCCTCCGGAGTGCCGGTGGACAGGATATCGCCCGGATCCAGCGTGATCAGCGTCGAGGCATGCTCGATTTGTTCTTCAGCCGAGAACACCATATCGCCGGTGATCCCGTCCTGCTTGGTCTCGCCACTGACCTTCAGGGTCAGCCGCAGCTTGGTGTGGTCCGGCACGAAGGCGCGCGGGACGAAATACGGCCCCATCGGCGCGAACGTGTCGTGGCTCTTGCCGCCGAACCAGTCGGTCCGCAGGGTCGGCCAGTCCTCGCGCATGTTCCAGTCGCGCGCCGAGACATCGTTGGTGGTCATGAAACCGGCCACGTAGTCCATCGCCTTTTCAGCGGGAATCCGCTTGCCCGACCGGCCCATCGCCAGGGCCAGTTCGACCTCCCAGTCCACCTTGGTGGTGTCCGGCGGAATGACGATATCGTCATAGGCACCCGACAGCGCGCTCGCCGCTTTCAGGAAGGTATAGGGCCGAACCCGCCCCTTGTCCCGGTCGAGCATGTTGTCACGCTCTTCGTCGGTCTTGGCCGTGCCCGCCGCGACCATCTCGCGGATGTGCCCGCCATAGTTCGCCGCCGCATACATCATCTTGCCCGGGTTCAGGATCGGCGGGAGATAGCGAACCGCGCCCAGATCAACCGCCACCTCCGGCCCGGCGTTTCCGGTCGCCGCAAATGTCGCCATCTCGCAGAGCGCCTCGAAGTTCGGATCCCAGTCGTCGAGCAGGAGCCGAATACTGCTAACCCCGAGCAGCGCGCCACCGCGCTTTCCCTGCCGCCACGCCTTGTAGAGCTCGTCGAGCGACCACCCATGGTCGCCGATCACCATCATCACAAAAGGCGCGTTCCGCGTCTGGACAGTCGCCAGCTTGAACGGTGTATCCGTCATGTTCCGGGTCCTTTCCCGCATATTCTGTTGTGGAGCGCTACAGCGCTCCTACCAATTGTAACCGACGCCGCGCTGACCCAACCCATCATAGAGATCAAGACAGCGATGCATCCAGTCGTAGATGGGGTCGTCAGATACGAACAGCGGATAAGAACTCATCCTCCGAGCGCCGATGATCGACCCCATGACGATGTGGTCCGCATATGATGGTTCACTTCCGCACATGAACGGCTGCGCCGCAACAACCCGGCGAAGCGGCTCCAATCGGTCGCGATATTCGATGACCCGCTCATCGCGGCCGGACTGGACTTCCTCAAGCGGACGGCCAAAACGCTGCGGTCGGGTCCCATTGAAATATTCGACATCCTCGGGCGCAAGGTGCGCCTGAATGTCGAGTATGATCAGGGTCATCATCAACGGATGAATTCGGCTCTCGCACCAGCGCTGGACGTAACGAGCATATTCGCGGCCCCCGGCTCCGCCAAACAGCGAGGGGCCATCCGGGCAACTCTCCTCGAGATGCTCCGCTATGGCCCAGCTGTCGTCGACCCAGATACCGTCAAACTCAACCACCGGAACGGTCGAATAGGAACCATCGCCGATGCTCGGGATCTCGGTGAACTTGGTCGGAACAGTTTCGAACCGGCAACCCTTGTGGGCGAGCGCAAGGCTCGTTTTCCAACAGTTCGAACTGAACCGGCGGTCATCTCGTCCGACCAGGTCATACAGAACAATGGTCACGTCACGTTACCAATCGTAATCCGTATCCTGGCGCAGCAGCCCACCGTAAAGGTCGAGACAACGATGCATCCAAGCATGCACCGGATCGCCGGCATCGACCAGTGCAAACGGGCTCGTCTTGCGCGCCCAGATGAACGACGCCATGGCGACATAGTCGGCATAGATCGGAGACGTCCCACCCAGGAACAACTGATCCGCGACGATGCGGCGTATCGGCTCGAGCCGTGCCCGCAATTCAGGCAACCGATCCTCGCGACCCACCGGCACTTCATCAATAGGCCGGCCCAGCCGCTTTGTCCGACTCTCCCAGAAATACGGCTGGTCTGCCGGGTCGAGACCCTCGTAGATGTCATGAACAATCATCGTCATAACGAGTGGATGGGTCCGTGTTTCGACCCAGCGGGCGATAAACCGGGCATATTCGATCCCCGCCGCCCCGCCAAAAAGCGACGGCGCGTCCGGATAGGTCGCCTCGAGATACATGGCGATCTCCCAGCTGTCGCCGAGACGCGTATCGCCATCCTCGATGACCGGTATGGTCGAGAATGATCCATCACCGATTGAAGATATATCGGTAAACCGGGTCGGGACCGTCTCGCAGGCGAGGCCCTTGTGGGCGAGCGCGTAGAGGGTCTTGCAGCAGTTCGAACTGAACCGCCGGTCGTCCCGCCCTACCAGATCATAGAGCCTGATCGTCACAGGCGGCTCCCACGCTCGCCCCGCACCCACGCGGGCGTCAGCTGACCGCGAGCGGCGCCAGTGCTTCCAGATCGCTGGTAACGTCGAGGATCACCGGACGCGTCTTGGCCGCCTCGAAGGCCTGCTGGATCGCACCTGCGAGCTCGCCCGGCTTCTCGACGCGGATACCGACCGCGCCCATTTCCTCGGCAATCCGCGCGAAGTTCACGTCGGTGAACTGCCACAACTTGCGCGCCTCATCCGTCTGCTCACCGCCATAGACCCGGTCGAAGCCGCGTTTGGACTGGTTGCCCGAAGAGTTGTTGTTGACCAGCGTCACCGTGTTGATCCCCCAGCGGGCCGCCGTCTCGACGTCGCCAATGTGGTACCAGAAGCCCGCATCGCCGGTGAAACAGAAGACCGGACGATCCGGCGCACCGCACTTGGCGCCCAGCGCCGCCGAGAAGGCCCAGCCCAGATGGCCGGCAGATCGCATGTAACTCTGGTTTGGTGACGTCAGATCGAACATCCCGCCCATCCACATGCCCGTGTGGCCGGTGTCGGCCACAACGATCGCGTCGCTGGGAAGATGATCCGACAGCTCCTTGCACATGCGCTCGGGACGCATCGGCTCGGCGTCTGACGTCAGCAGGTCGTTGTACTTGTCGCGCCACTGCTGATCGGCCTCTGCGGCGCGCGCGGCCCAGCCGACACGGCGTCCGGCAGACTCGGCATTGGTCATCGCCAGCAACCGTGTCACGGCGACTTTCGCATCGCCCTGCACCCCGGCGACGACCGGATAGTTGCGGCCAATTTCCTGGGGCTCGATGTCGATATGCACGACCTTACGGCCGATCTCGGGCACAGCCCAGAAATGGGTCACCATGCCGCCCGTGGTCGAGCCGATGTAGATGACGAGGTCGGCCTCGTTGACGATGATGTTTGCACTCTCGCGCGAATAGGTACCGACGACGCCAACCGAAAGCGGATGCGTGGCGGGGATCGTGTCCTTGCCGTTGAGCGAGGTCGCGACGGGAATATTCAGCCGCTCGGCCAGCGCGACCACTTCGGCCGCCGCACCGGACGCGCGCACACCGCCACCCGCGACAATCACCGGGCGTTCGGCGGCTTCAATCGCAGCCATGGCTGCCCGAAGAGACTCTTCGGAAGGCTCCGGGCGATAGGCCGGCAGCTGGGCGAAGGCTTCTTCGATCAACGGCTCCATATCGGCTTCTTCGGCGTCGATCTGGCCTTCGTTGCCGCGGAACTGCAGGTGTACCGGCCCCGGCGTGCCCGACGTTGCGGCGCGGAATGCCTGGCGCACCATATCCGGGAAACGCGAGACGTCGTCCACGGTCGCGTTGAATTTGGTCACCGGCTCGAAGGCCGGGACGTCGTCGACTTCCTGATAGACGTTGCGGAACTTGGTCTTGGGGTCGCGACCGCCGGTCATCGCAATCACCGGCGCATTGGCGAGATACGGGTCACGCAAGCCTGCCGCGAGATTGAGGGCGCCGATCACCTGGGCCATGCAGATTCCTGGCTTGCCGCTGGCGCGGGCATAACCGTCGGCCATGTAGGCCGCCGTGGCCTCGGAATGGACGTGCAGACGCTTGATGTCGGTGCGTTTCTCGAGTTCCACCATGGTGGTGCGCAACACCGCCGGAACGTGAAATATATGCGTGACGCCGTAGCCCTTGAGCATATCGGCCATCACCTGTGCGCCGGTCATTTTCGCCATGTCATCGTTCCCCTGAATGTTCCATCGGTCCCTTGTTTCGGGATCGTTTGTGGTTGTTACCGATTAAAATTCTAGCCAGCCGCAGCCAACAGGACAACGCCCGCCAATGCATACCCGCCCGGCGTGCGAAGACTTCCTCAGGCGTCGGACGCCATCGCCTTGTCACGAAACAGCATCACCAGCAGGATCACCGTCAGCACCGCACCAACGGCATACAACTCGTGCAGCAACGGGCTTTCGAAGCCGAATATCAGCGAGATGATGGCCCCCGTCGGCAGCAACAGGCAGGCCGAAACCAGCCCGGCCAACGGCCGGATCAGACGACCTTCCCCGAAGCCTTCGAGGAAGATCGCCCAGCCAATCACGCCGAAGATACAAGCGACCGCCGTAATCGTGATCTCGAGGGTCGTGCCATCAAGCAACAGGGGCGTGTAGACGAACAGGAACGGCATGATCAGGATGGTCGAGGCCATCTTGAAGGCCTGATTCCCCGTTGCCACCGGATCCGACCGGGCGATCGAGCTGGCCGCGAACGCAGCTAACGCGACAGGCGGCGTGACAGCGCTCACCACGGCCACCCAGTAGCTGATCATGTGCGCAGCCAAGGGTGGCACGCCCAGATCAACCAGGGCACCCACCGCGAAGATTGCAAGCAGCACGTAGCTGGCCACGATGGGCAGGCCCATGCCGATGACGTAACCGGCGATAATGATCAAAACAATCGTGATCGGCAGGATGCCGCCACTCGCCGAGATCAGAACGCCGCCGATCGTGCTCGGCAGGTCCGTCTTGGTCGCCGCCGACAGCAGGATGCCCAGAACGCCGGCGATGCAGCTCACAACCAGCGTGTTACGCGCGCCTGCCTCAAGCGAAACCCATGTGGTGCGCACCATCTCAACGAGAACATCGCGCAGACCGGTCATCGGCGCGTCGTCCATCGAGACGCCGATCATGTTCTCATTCGTAGGCGATTTCGCCGCTTCTGCAGCCGCGGCTTCGTCGCGTCCAAGGATCGCAATTTCGCCGAGCTTCAGCACGATGAAGCTGAACACAACCCAATAGGCCGCGTCGCCGAAACCAATGCCCACATAGTCCACAACGAACCAGGAGAACGGTGCCCCGATCTTCATACCGAAGAAATAGACAAAGACGCCCACGGCCACAGAAATGGCCACATAAAGCTTCCATGACGTCTTTGACTTCGACGTCGGAATAGATACCAGCAAGTCGACCAACTTGAGCATCATGATCAGCAGGATCGTCTTGGCCGCTGCCAGGAATGGTGAATCTCCGATCAACAGGAAGAACACCATCGCCGGTATCGGCAACAGCAGATGCAGGCGTGGCACGATATCGATCCAGCGCGGCAGCTCCTCCACCGGCACGCCGTGCAGGCGATCGCGCTTGGCGCGGAAATAGACGATCAACCCGACCGACAGATAATACAGGATGGCCGGAATCACCGCGATTTTGACGATTTCGAAATAAGGCGTTTCGGTCAGTTCAGCCAACAGGAATGCGCCCGCGCCCATGATCGGTGGCATATACGCGCCGCCTGTCGAGGCGGCCGCCTCAACACCACCGGCGAAGGCGGGCCTGTAGCCGACACGCTTCATCAGCGGAATTGTGAGGGTGCCCGTGGTCATGACGTTGGCCACGCCGCTGCCAGAGATCATGCCGAACAGGCCCGAACTGACAACAGCGGCCAAGCCGGGACCGCCGGTTTTCGCGCCGGTCAAGCGATAGGCGGTATTGATGATGACAGCGCCGAGCCCGGTTTTCTCCAGGAACGCGCCGAGAATGACGAAGATCACGATGAACGTCGCAAACACATTCGTGATCAGGCCAAACATGCCTTCGGTCGACGCGACCAGGAAGTCCATGACTTCCTCGGCCGGGAAGCCAGGATGGTTCAGAATGCCCGGCATTACCTGCGCGATACTCTCGAACGCATAGATGAAAAAAAGGAAACCAATCATCGGGATCAGCGGGCCGACAATGCGGCGCGCGATCTCAAAGCTGACCGACACCATCATAACGGCATAGATAAACAGCAGCGCCGGAATTGGGCGTCCCGAGGCGACCCGTAGGTCCTGCACATTCGACACCCACCAGAGGACAGACAAAATGATGCAGATGATGAAGAGAATGTCAGAAATCGAAAACCCATCGCCGGCATTCTTGCGAAAACCCTCAAAGAAATAGAGGGCAATGCCGAACGCAGCACCGATGAACCCGATCAACTGGACCGTCCCGTCAAAATACTGGTCCCATCTTTTCGGAGAGTCAGAGACTTGCCAGTGAATCCAGATGGCGATCGCCGCGCCGAGCATTGCCAGGTTGACTACGCTGAACAGTTCATCGAGCCAGACCGCTTTATCGCGGAAAGAGTAATGTCGGTTCTTGAAGGCGAGCAGCGACATGACGGCGGTACCGAGGATAAATGTACCCCGGAATACTTCCTCAACCGGAGGCCCGAAAAACGAGATGTGAATAAAGAAATAGGCATATGCGACAGCAATAACCGAAAAGGCCGGCCGGACAATTCCCGCCAGACTGCGCGGCGGTGTCATCTCATCGGCGATAATTCCGATTTTGCTTAATACGGAAACTGTGGTGATAGCCATAGCCTATACTTTCCAAGACGGCAGTTTGCCTGTCATTCGCGGCACATAATGAAACTAGGGCGTGAAGTAAGGTTACCTACTTCACGCCCCGTCGCATTTAACAAATTCAGTGTTCGGAAATTACCCGACTAGAATGCCGCGACCGGAACACCAGAAATGTCGAAGCCGCGTGACTCCCAATACTTGGCAGCTGACGGATGCAGCGGAATACCAAGCGCCTTAAGATTGGCGAAGTTACCGTTCAGGGTCTTCCAGTAGCCAGCAACTGCAGCAAGCTTCTTCAGGTTTGCCGGATCAGCTGTGGTTTCCAGCATCGCGGTAATGGCCCCATCCGACATGGACTTGTTGGCGAGCCAATACACGTCATAGGAGATCGAACGCGCCGGCTCGGTCATGCCCTTCACGTCGCCCTGCACCGGAATAGTGACGGCGGCATAGAACGGGCTCTTCTTGATAACCGCAGCCTGCTCTTCAGCCGTCAGGCTGATGTAACGCACCGGCTTGGTGATCGACAGCTGCGTCAGCGCCGGGATCAGGAACGGCGCACCGGCCGAGCAGAACACGTCGATCTGACGATCGCCGAGCGCACGCGCGGAGTCGGAGAAGCCGAGGTTACGGGTTTCGATATCGCCGCCGATACCAGCACCATTCATGATGTTGCGGCAGTTGACGTTCGAGCCCGAACCCTTGTTCAGCAGGTTCACGATCTTGCCCTTCATGTCCGAGTAGGACTTGATCGGGCTGTCGGCGAGCACCGCAATGATCTGCGACTGCTTACGCACGTTCGCGATAATACGGAAATCCTGAAGCTTGCCGTCTTCCTTGAACAGGCCCACGCCATTCCAGGCTTGGAAGACCTGACCGACATGACCCCAGGCCGTGTCGAATTTGCCGTAAGCGGTGCGGCGGACGTTATCGACCGAACCGTTCGAGGGCGAATAGTTGAACTTGTAGTTGTCGCCAAGCTCAGAGTTGAGCATCTGTGCACCAGCACTGACCGACGGATGCCAACCACCACCGGCGGGACCACCGCCGATACGATAGGATTCTTCGGCCTGCGCCGCGGCGCTGAACGCAACCACACTGGCTGCAGCAATAAGGGTCGTTACGAGTTTCATAAATCCCTCCCAGATCGGAATTTTATGTGAAGTGACTTAACGTCACTGATTAGCCCGCACCGCACAGTTGTGCGGACGGATATTTGAGATCAAACGATGGCAGTGAGATCAGTCGAAGGCAAGAGCATTTGTCCCGACAAATTCACAAAACGACACTTTTTTTCATAAAAGAAAATTTCGTGCCCCGCGTTTGCGTCGCGGCCGGATTTCCCGATAGGTTTCGAAACCTTAGTCAAACGCCGCCAACGACAGCTTCGGGACGAAAAACATGGTTGAAATCATCCACGAACCAATCACGAGCCCTGACGCCTGGCTCGGCCCGGACATTCAGAACGACGCCCGGTGGCTTTACGAACTGACGCGTGACGATGTCGCCGAACTCGATGCGGCGCTGGAAGGCGTCAAATCGGCCGGCGCCGAGATTCCGTTCTCCGCCGAAATCTTTCCGATCCCCACCTTCGGCACAAAGCTGGACGAGTTGGTTTCCCGCGTCAGCGACGGGCTCGGTGTCATCCTGATCCGCGGCCTGCCGCGCGAACGCTATTCGGACGAGGAATGCGCCCTTATCTACTGGGGAATCGGCACCCATGCCGGCCGACCCGTCTCGCAGAACTCCCGGGGCCACCTGCTCGGCCACGTCACCGATGAAGGCAAGACGCTCAACGACCCGAACGCGCGTGGTTACCAGACACGCAACAAGCTGGACTTCCACTGCGACCAACTTCCCGTAGACCTGCTTGGCCTGCTCTGCTTACGCAAATCGAAGTCGGGTGGTGCGAGCTATCTCGTCAGTGCGCCGGCCGTCCACAATGTTCTGGGTGCGGAACGGCCCGACCTGCTGGAGGCGCTTTACAACCCCTTCCACATAGACTGGCGCGGCGACCATCCCGACGGCGGACAGCCCTGGTACGACAGCCCGATGTTCAGCGCACACAAGGGCCGCCTGACCGCGCGGATCACCAGCCGCGAGTTCATGGAATCGGCGGCGCGATACGGCGATGAACTCGCACTGACCGACGTCCAGCGCGAGGCGCTCAATCTTCTGCAGGAAATCTCGAACCGCGAGGAGATGCGCCTGCAGATGCATTTTCAGGAAGGCGACATGCAGTTCATCAACAACCACGCGATCCTGCACGCCCGGGAGGCCTATGAGGATTACGACGATCCGAAGCTGAAACGGCACCTGCTGCGCGTGTGGATCGCGTTCAGGGACGATCGCCGGCGCGAACTTGCGCCGATCCTCGCCGAACGCGACGCCTTTGTTCGGCAGGGCGGCATCCCGAAACAGGCCGCCGCGGCCTGACGGGTCCTATTCGCAGGGCCTATTCGTAGCCGCTGAGGTTGTAGCCGGGCGGCTGCATGCGCTCGACGAAGGCCGCCGCGCGGACCACCGACGCCTCATCCAGATACCGACCCACCACCTGAAGCCCAACCGGCATGCCATCACTGGCGATCCCGGCGCAGACCGACGCCGCAGGCTGGCCCGTCAGGTTGAACGGGTAAGTGTAATAGACCCAGGACACGAGGTTCCTGTCGCCATGGCTTTCCGGGACGTTAACCCCCACATCGACGGAACTCACGGGCAGGACCGGTGAGATCAGCGCGTCATACTTCTCGAACATCGCCGCCATCCGGTCGCGCAGCACATAACGCTCGAACACCTTGGTGTAATAGTCGCGCATCTCCTGACCGAGCGCGGGCTCGAGAATGTCGGCCACCGCCGGATCGAGCATATCGCGCTGGTTCTCCAGCACGGCGCGGAGCTTGATGCCGACGCCGGCATAGAATTCCGCAGACCAGAGATCCGCAGGGTCTTCATCGAATACGTCGTCGACCTGCTCCACATGAGCGCCCGCATCCTCGAACTTGCGGACCGCAGCCTCGACGATCTCCACCACCTCGGGGTCGGGCCGGGCATAGCCCAGTGTCGGGCTCCAGGCGATGCGCATGCCCTCGACCGACTGATCGCAGGCGGCGACCACATCGGGCACGTCTCCGGCGATGCCGAACGGGTCGCGCGCGTCGTAGCCGGCAATCGCCGAGAACAACAACGCCGCGTCGCGCATGTTTCGCGCCATCGGGCCGACATGAGCGAGCGTCGGCGTCGCCGTGGTCGGCCAGACCGGCACGCGGGCGAAGCTGCCCTTGATTCCGGCGAGCCCGGTCAGCGAACACGGGATGCGGATCGAGCCGCCGCCGTCGGTCCCCAGACCGAACGGTGTGACACCGGCGGCGATCGACGCGCCTGCCCCCGCACTCGACCCGCCCGGGGTCTTGTCCCGGTTCCAGGGGTTGCGGGTGATCCCGGTGAGCGGCGAATCGCCGACCGGCTTGCAGCCGAATTCGCTGGTCGTGGTCTTGCCGATGACGATGGCGCCGGCCGCCCGCGCACGCTCCACCGCGGGTGCGTCGGCATCGGCGATGTTGTCGGCCATGACCTTCGACCCGAAGGCAAACGGCGCGTCGCCCACCGCGATCAGGTCCTTCACGGACATCGGCAGCCCATGCAGCGCACCGAGTGCGGCACCGGACATCAACGCGTCCTCGGCCACCTGTGCGGCAGCCAGCGCCTCGTCGTGAAACAGGACGAAGAACGGGTTCAGGTCTGCCTGCACCGCCTCGGCTCGTTCCAGCGACCGCCGGGTCAGCTCGACCGGCGAGATGTCCTTGCGGCCGATGCGCAGGCGCAGCTCGCTCGCGCTCATATAGTCGAATTCATGTGCCATATCGGCGTCTCTCGTCCGTTCAGGGTTTAGTCATCGACGACAGCAAAGGCGCGGATCGGCGATCCGGACCCGCCCTTGAAGCGGAGCGGCACGCCGAAAAACTCAAACTCACCCAGCCCGATCATATCCTCGAGATTGACCAGCCACTCCATGTGGCTGATGCCGAGCTCCCGGCAGATCCGGTGCTGGGCGAACAGGCTGTCCGACGGCTTGTCGGTCGACGGACCCTCGACCCCATGCAGGCGCGATCCCCGGTCATACATCCACTGGGTGGCGGCAACGGTGATGCCTGCATTCGACAGCACCACCTCGCGGTCCGGGTAATGGCGTTTGTGCAGGCCCGTGCACAGCAGGATGATGTGGCCATCGATCGTCACGCCGGATTCGGCCTCGGCCTTCTCCATGTCGGCCACGTCGATGTCGCCCAGGTCGCCGACATGGCGCATGTCGAAGCACACGGCCTTGCCGAAGAAGCGGTCGATCGGCATCTCGTCGATCGAAGCGCCGTTCGGGTCGAAGTGGCGCAGCGCGTCCACATGGGTGCCCACGTGATCCAGGGTGCTGATGAAGTTGGTCTGGAAGGTGATCGGGTCGTCCGGCGTACCGAGCTCCAGCGCCTTGGTGTTCTCATGGGTCATCGCCTTGAGATAGACCGGGCTCTGGAACAGCTTGTGGGACGGCATGTTGTCCTCGATGTCGAGGCTCAGATCGATGATGCGTCGGGCCATGATGGCTCCCCTTTTGTTTTGGTTTGCGGTTATTCGTTTTTCAGATGGCCGTCGCGATTGGCGTACAGATTGTCGTCGGCATAGCCCATCGTCTCTGGCTTGCCCCGGCCCAGCATCACCTGGAACCAGACCGGCTCCAGGCTGTTGTTGTCGTAACCGTGGATCACGCCGGGCGGGCAGGTGATGCATTCCCATGGACCCAGCCGCGTCTCCAGACGACGGCCGTCCTCGTCCTCGACGAACACATCGAGCAGGCCCTTCAACACGAAGAACGTCTCCTCCACCTCGTGGGTGTGGGCGGCGTTCCCCTGCCCCGGGTTCACGTACATGATGGAAAGCGTGTGAGCGCGTGCGGGGATCGCGTTGTCGTCGTCATGCTTGCCCGAGCCGCCGGCACCGATGAAGCGGTGCTGGGCGCGGCGATAACCCTCGATCTTGGCGTCCTCGAATGCCTCCCAGTCGGGCACCCGGTCGCGGTAGCGCGCGACATACGTGTCCATGATTTCCTCGAGCGAGGTATCAACGAGTTCGGGTGGGCGCGGATGGCGTGCGACGGACAAGGTTACTCTCCCCGGATGAATCAACGGTTCGAAACGAAGCATGGCGGGGGGATCGGCGTCAAACGCCGGGCGCTTCGTCACTGCAATGGAGATCGGGAGAAGTGGTGCCCGGGGGCGGATTCGAACCACCGACACCGCGATTTTCAGTCGCGTGCTCTACCAACTGAGCTACCCGGGCACATGTCCAGTTGGAGGCGGGGATATACGTAAATTCACCCGGCCTGTCCAGCACTCACCCCTGATCTTCGTCGCCGTCGTTCAACCCACCCTCATAGACGGTGGGCGCTTCGTCGGTCGGGATGCGGTAGTTGCCCCCCAGCCAGCGCGACAGATCGACATTGGCGCAGCGCTGAGAACAGAACGGCCGATCCTTCTCGGACGCCGGGTTCGAACAGATCGGACAGGATTTGGCCATCGCGGGTGGGAACGCTGTTGTTGGACTCTGGACGGGTTTCAGGCGGACCCTAGCATGACCTCGAATCGGTCATTCGCCCGGTCATCCTCGGCGATAATGTCCAACCGTCCGACGGTCTGCGCCGCCTGGTCGCGCGCGCCCTGCAGCCGACCCCCGAGCGCCTCTGCGACGGGTTGGGAGACCAACAGACGATAGCCGCCCGACGGTTTGGCCGCGGCCGCGCGCACCACCGCGCGCAGCCCGGCATAGGCCACCGCATCGACTGAGAGCCCCGGCGCCGAGGCCAGAGCGAGCATCCGATCGGCCAGCGACAGGCCGGTCCGGGTGCGGGTCATCTCGATCAGCCCGAGATTGGTGATCCCCAGCACATGGCACGCGCCCGGGTCGTCCTTCAGCGCGTTGCGCAGGGCGGACAGGACCCGGTTGCGGTCGTCGCGCGCGCTCATCTTCAACGCGTCGATGACGATCGCGCCGGCGATGTTACGCAGGCGCAGCTGCCGGGCGATTTCAGGCATCGCCTTCTGGTTCACGTCGCGCGACGCGCGACCGGACTTGCCGACCGCCCCCGCCGAGTTGATGTCGATCACACACATGGCCTCGGCCATGTCGATCACGAGTTCGGCGCCGCCGGGAATCCGAACGCGCCGCGACAGCGCCGCTTCGATTTCGTCCTCGATGTCATGCTTGGCGAACAGATCGCCGGATCCGCGGGTGATCCCCGATGCGATGTCCGGATGCTCACCGGTGGCAACCCAGGCGCGCGCCGCGTTCTCGATCGCGGCATCGCCACAGATGATTTGCTCCGTGTCGCTGCTTACAAAGCGCTCGAGAATCAGATCGACCGCAGACGGCGGTGACAGCAGACAGTCGGGAGCAGGCCTGTCCGCATGGGCCGGATCCGGCGTGACCCGTGAAATACGTGGACCCTTGGCGGCGAACCCGTCAGCGACGACGCGCACATCGATCTTCATGCCTTCGTTCACCCGCTCGCCGATGCGCGCGTTGCGCGGCATCTTGTCGGCCGGGTCGGAGGCATCGCGCGCGCGCAGATAGGCCTCGGGGCCTTGCCCGATCTCGACGAAGGCGCCGTTCAGGCCGTGATCGACCTTGCGCACACGCCCGCGATAGACCGCACCCACGAGGCTCGGCTCCGCGTCGCGATGATGGACGACATCCCAGGCCACACCGGCGCGTAGCAGCGCACCACGCGTCTCGCCGGGTCCGCTGTCGATGATGATGGTGGTGGAGTACTTGCTCACGCGTTTTCTTTCCAGCCCAGCCCCAAAAGCATGGCCTTCGTCAGGGCCAGATCGAGGCCGACGATGTTGGTGTAGGAGCCGTTGATCGCCGGGACGAATGCCCCGGCCAGGCCCTGGATCGCATAACCGCCGGCCTTGCCCTGCCACTCATCGGTGGCGAGATATGCTGCGATGTCGGCATCGGCCAAGCGCTTGAAGCGGACACTGGTGGTCGACAGCCGGTTCGACCGGCGCCCGTCGGGCGCGATCACGGAAATGCCGCCGAGCACCCGATGTCGACGCCCCGAGAGCATCTTGAGGAACGCCCGCGCCTCGCCCACATCTGCCGGCTTGCCGAGCTGACGTCGACCGACCGCGACGACCGTGTCGGCCGCCAGCACGAAGGCATCGGGTTCCTGTTGGGCGACCGCGGTCGCCTTCAGCACGGAAAGACGCTTCGCCGTCGCGAGGGGCACCTCGCCGGACTGTGGTGTCTCGTCGATGTCGGCGGGAACGACAGCATCGGGAACGATGCCGATCTGCGCCAGCAGGTCGCGCCGACGCGGCGAGGCGGATGCCAGTACAAGGCGCTGGCTCACGGCGTGCCCCCAGGGTCTTTGAACATTTTCAGAATTCGGAGTCCCACCGTCGCTTGCGGCAGGCCGGGAATAATCACGCGCTTACTTAAAGCGGAACGTGATGCGCCCCTTGCTAAGATCATACGGCGTCATTTCCACGTTCACCTTGTCACCGGCGAGAACGCGAATACGATGCTTGCGCATTTTGCCCGCGGTGTGCGCGAGGACTTCATGGCCATTGTCGAGCTCTACGCGGAACATCGCGTTGGGCAGGATTTCGGTCACGGTGCCGGAAAATTCGAGTAGGTCTTCTTTGGCCATACGCATCGTCGCATTGTTGAAGTTGCCCCGCATTGTCGCGGGATGGGGCAAGCAACCCGAAAACCACCGCAAATTCAAGCGTTTTCGGGTAAATCGCGAGCGTCATTCGGTCAAACGACCCTATCGGGGGTCGGAAACCGGGCCTTGATCCGCTCGAAAAGCGTGTCGCGCGCCTCCCGATAAGCCTCCAGCCGAACCTCGCGCGGGCCGGTGACATCCGCCGGATGCATCAGGGGCCAATACTCAAGCGCGCAGGCAATCGTGCGTGTGAACTCGACGGCACGGTGTTGTGCCTGAGGACTGAAGGTGATGATCAGGTCCACGGAATCATCTGGCAGATCCTCGAAGCTCTTGGCCCGATGGCCAGAGATATCGAGGCCGATCTCCTGCATCGCGGCGATCGCAAATGGGTCGGCCTCCTCCCCCGTCAGGCGCACGCCGGCACTGTCGACGTAAACCCGATGTCCGACCAGATGCTTCATGATCGCCTCGGCCATGACCGAGCGAATGGTGTTGCGGTCGCATGCGAACAAGACGCTTCCTGGCAGTCCGTTGGTCATGGTCAGGCTCGGATATGCAGCGCGCAGATCAGCGTGAACAGCCGCCGCGACGTGTTGTGATCGAGGGTGATGCGGCCGTCCAACAGGTCGCGGAGTTGTTCTGAGCCTTCATTGTGGAGACCGCGTCGACCCATATCGAGCGCCTCAATTTGCGCCGGGGACGATGCGCGGATCGCTTCGTAATAACTTTCGCAAACCGTGAAGTAGTCCTTGATGATTTTGCGGAACGGGGTCAGCGGCAGGGGCAATGTTCCGACAGACGCACCAGTTTCGTTCGAGATATCGAATTGAAGCTGGCGCCCCTGCGCACGCAGGATCAGCACAAAGGGTCCGTCGGGCACATCACCGAAATGGGCCGGATCGGGCGTGAAAATATTGCTCTCGACCAGATCGTAGATCGCGACTTCGATCTCGCGCTCCACGTCGGGGTGGTAGCGAACAACGCCGGGGTTATCGATTTCGACCCGCGCGATCCTGTTCCCGGCTTCACCCATTGCAGGCCCGGCGCAAACTCAGCCGTCGCCCGATTGGTCGGTCGGCTCATCCGTCAGGCGCACTTCGACCGCCCGTGCATGCGCCTCGAGACCCTCGGCGCGGGCCAGGGTCATGGTAGGAGCGGCGAGCGCGCGGAAGCTTTCCTCGTTTGCCTGGAACATCGAGCTGCGCTTCATGAAGTCGAGCACACCCAGGCCGGACGAGAAACGCGCCGTACGTGCGGTGGGCAGCACATGGTTCGGCCCCGCCACATAATCACCCAGCACTTCGGGCGCATAGGCGCCGAGGAAGATCGATCCGGCATTCCGGATCTCGCCCTCCAGCGCTTCTGCGCGTGGCCCGATCAATTCCAGATGCTCGGGCGCCATGCGGTCGATCAACGCCACGGCATCGGCCAGATCGGGCAAAACGATCGTCGCGCCGAACGTCTCCCAGCTTTCGCGCGCAATCTCGTGGCGCGGCAATTCTTGGAGCTGGCGCAGGACCTCGGCTTCGACCGCGTCGGCGAAAGACGCATCGTCGGTCATCAGCACCGACTGGGCGCTTGTGTCGTGTTCGGCCTGGCTCAGGAGATCGGCCGCGACCCAGATGGGGTTCGCGGAGGCCTCGGCCACCACCAGTATCTCGGACGGACCGGCAATCATGTCGATCCCGACCACGCCGAAAACCTGGCGCTTGGCCTCGGCCACGTACGCGTTGCCCGGGCCGACGATCTTGTCGACCGGCATGATGGTCTCGGTCCCATAAGCCAGCGCGGCGACCGCCTGGGCCCCGCCCACGCGATAGACCTCATCCACACCGGCGATGTCGGCGGCGGCAAGCACCAGCGGGTTCAGGATTCCATCCGGTGAAGGCACGACCATGACGATGCGGTCCACGCCGGCGACCCGTGCCGGAACGGCGTTCATCAGGACGGACGACGGATAGGCCGCGGTGCCGCCGGGAACATAAAGTCCGGCCGCCGCAACAGGCCGCCAGCGGCTGACAAGCCGGACACCCAGATCATCGACATAGTCGAATTCAACCGGGTGCTGATTTTCGTGATAGGCGACAATCCGCGCACGCGCCGTCTCGAGCGCCGCCAGTGCATCGGCGTCACAGGCCGCACGTGCCGCCGCGATTTCCTCGGCGGTGACGCGCAGGCCATCCGCAGTCAGGCGCAGGCGATCAAATTTTTCGGTCAGCGCCAGGAGTGCTGAATCACCATCCGCCTTCACCTGGGCGACGATGGCCTCGACGTCGCCGCGCACATCGACGCCGGCCTCACGCCGCTCAGCCAGCAGCGCCGCGAACAACGTGTTGAAGTCTGCATGCGCGGCGTCGAGCCTACGCGACATCTCGGGCTTCCTGGGCCGCATCGCGGAATCGGTCGATCCACCCCGTCATCTCCGTCGCACGGGTCTTCAGGGCCGCGCGGTTGACCACGAGCCGCGAGCTGATCTCGGCGATCGTCTCGATTTCCACGAGCCCGTTGGCCTTGAGCGTGGAACCGGTCGAGACGAGATCGACGATCCGCCGGCAAAGGCCGAGGGACGGCGCCAGTTCGATCGCGCCGTTCAGCTTGATGCATTCGGCCTGAACGCCGCGGCGCGCAAAGTAGCGCTCGGTCATGTTGGGGTATTTGGTGGCAACGCGGACATGGCTCCAGCGCGCCGGATCATCAACCGCGACAACCGACTGCGGTGCGGCAACGGCCAACCGACACGCGCCGATGCCCAGGTCGATCGGGGCGTAGAGCTCGGGGTAATCGAACTCCATGATCACATCGCTGCCGGCGACGCCGAAATGCGCCGCGCCGAAGGCCACGAAGGTCGCAACATCGAACGCACGCACACGGATGATGTCCACGTCCGGCACCGACGTCTCGAAACGCAGAAGTCGCGACTTCGGATCGTTAAACGCTGCCTCAGGCTCGATGCCCACATGGGCGAGCAACGGCATCACTTCGCCCAGAATCCGGCCTTTCGGCAGGGCAAGGATCAGTTTTTCGGTCTTTGTCGCCACGTCACACCTTCCATGGACCGCAAAACGATACTGCCGGCTGCCGGAGGCTCGCACCTCGCGACTATTCGGCGGCTGTTATTGGTCCGCGTGCTCCGGCCGCCACTGGGTCGGCCATGCTTCGCCGAAATCCTCCAGATGGCAGAGAAGTCCGGTTGTTTGCAGCCGAATAGCCGTATCTCCGGAGAAGGTCAATTGTACGGTCGGGCCATCGCCCCCGGCATCGGGCTCGCAGGAGATGGCGAGGAGATTCAAAAATGTGCCACGCGCGGCGAAATCGATGCCCCGGCGCTTCACATCCACAACGTTGGAGAACGACACGCCCGCATTGACGCGCTCGTCCGGTTCGCGCGCTGTGGCCCGGGCAGCTGCCTCCCAGCAGAACCGGTTGGCGACGAGTACAAATGTGTTTGTCTCGGGCTGGAAGCTGATGTCTCCGATGGGCACGATCGCATCCTGCAGCGCGCCCGAGACGACCGCCAAATCCTTTTCATCGGTGGCGACGAGCTTCAGCAGGGATGCATCGGTCGGCATCAGCTGTCCTCGACCCTTTCAATGTCGGCGCCGACGAGACGCAGCTTTTCCTCGAGGCGTTCGTAGCCGCGGTCGAGATGATAAATCCGCCGCACCTCCGTCACGCCCTCGGCGGCAAGGCCCGCCAGGACCAGCGACGCGCTGGCGCGCAGATCAGAGGCCATCACCGGCGCGCCGTTGAGCTGATCGACCCCGCGAACGATCGCAACGCTGCCCTGTAGCGTGACGTCGGCACCCATCCGCTGCAGCTCCGGCACATGCATGAACCGGTTCTCGAAGATTGTCTCGGTGATCACCGAGGCCCCCTTCGCGGTCGTCATCAGCGCCAGGAACTGGGCCTGCAGATCGGTCGGAAAACCGGGATAGGGATCGGTCGCGACGTCGACGGCCAACAAATCCGTGTTGGCGCGGCTGACGAAGATGCCGCCATTGCGGGATTCGATGGTCGTCCCGGTTTTGCGCAGTTGCGCCGCCGCCGCCTCGATATGATCGAGCCGCGCACCCTCGAGCTCGACCGTGCCGCCGGTGATCGCAGCAGCCATGGCATAGGTGCCGGCCTCGATCCGGTCGGGCATGATCGAATGCTCTGCCCCGTGCAGGCGATCGACGCCTTGTACGGTCAGCGTGGCGGTGCCGACCCCATCGATCTTCGCACCCATGGCGATCAGGCATTCACAAAGATCGGTGATCTCAGGTTCGCGCGCGGCGTTCTCGAAAATGGTCTCACCCTTCGCCAGCGATGCGGCGAGGAGCAAATTCTCGGTCGCGCCGACAGAGACCTTGGGGAACACATATCGCGCGCCACGCAGCCCCTTCGGCGCGCGCGCGCGGATGTAGCCGGCCTCAACTTCGATCTCCGCGCCCAGCGCCTCCAGCCCAGACAGGTGAATATCGACAGGCCGGGTGCCGATCGCGCAGCCGCCCGGCAGGGACACGGTCGCCACGCCTTCGCGCGCCACGATGGGGCCAAGGACAAGCACGGAGGCGCGCATCCGGCGCACGAGGTCATAGGGTGCGGTGGTGCTGGTGATCTTGCCGGCGGTCAGGGACATGACCCGGCCCACATGACCGCCATTCCCCGCCTGCCCATCGAGGGACACCAGCACGCCATGCTGGCCCAGCAGGTTGGCCATGGTGGTGATGTCGGCCAGATGGGGCACGTTCGACAGCACCAGTGCCTCGTCGGACAACAGGCTCGCGGCCATCAGCGGCAGGGCCGCATTCTTGGCGCCGCCGATCCGGATAACCCCGTTCAGCGTCTGACCACCCCGGATCCTGATCTTGTCCATGAAGTTCCGTTACCAGCTGCGAATGTTGAATGAATGCCGGATAGACAGGGAATACGGCATTTGCGTGTCGTTACGCCGACCGCGTGAAATCCTGCGGCCGGACATCACCATCAGAGTTTTGGCACCGTGATGCCGCGTTGGTGCATGTACTTGCCCTTGCGGTCCGCATAGGACACATCGGGCGGACCCTCACCCTTCAGGAACAGGAACTGGCATGCACCTTCGTTGGCGTAAATTTTGGCCGGCAGCGGCGTGGTGTTCGAGAATTCCAGGGTCACATGGCCTTCCCACTCGGGCTCCAGCGGGGTCACGTTCACGATGATGCCGCAACGCGCGTAGGTGGACTTGCCGAGGCAGATCACCAGCACGTCCCGCGGAATGCGGAAATACTCGACCGTGCGCGCGAGCGCGAAGGAATTGGGCGGGATGACGCAGACGTCCGTCTCCCGGTCGACGAAACTCTCTTCATCGAAATTCTTCGGATCGACCGTGACCGAATGGACGTTGGTGAAAATCTTGAACTCACCCGACACGCGCGCATCATATCCATAGGACGACAACCCGTAGGATATGACCCCTTCGCGTGTCTGCTCATCGACGAAAGGATCGATCATGCCGGTGTCCTGAGACATCTTGCGGATCCAGCTATCTGGCATGATCGGCATGAAACGAACCCCCCAAGGACGCCCAACGGGCGCGAATTGACCTGATATCGCTTGTAGCCGATGGCCCACGCGCCCTCAAGCGGACCCGGTGGATAACAATTACACCATTAATATCAGTGGATTAGGGACCTATGCGCCGTCGCCATCCGGCCCTGAGTCGGGCGCAGTGGACTGACGCTCCCGGCGCTGGGCGGTGCGCTTGCGCAGGTTCTCACGCAGGGCCGCCGCCTGGCGCACCTCTCGGGCCCGCTCGCTTTCCGCCTGGGCGGTCTTTTTCCCACCCTGTTTGCCCCTATCGTGGGAGGGGGGCTCGTCGGGAGTCTCTTCAGTCATGGGCGCGCGGTTATTTGCTGTGGGAGGCGACGACTTCGATCTCGACCTTCCAGTTCGGCGCGGCAAGGGCCGGTACCATCACGAGGGTCGATGCCGCCGCATGGCCCTCCATCCACCTGTCGCGGATGTCGCGGAAGCCGCCGACGTCGCCCGCATCGGTCAGATAGGCATTCAGGCGGACCAGATCGGACATCTGCATGTCCATGGCGGTGAGCGCCGCCTTGATGTTCGCGAACGTCTGGTCGCACTGGCCAGCGAAATCGTCGGCGCAGTTGCCGTCCGTATCGAGGCCGACCTGCCCCGAGACAAACACCAGCCGGGTGCCTTCGGGCACTTCGACGATATGGCTGTAGTCGCTGGCCGGTGCGGGCAGCGTGTCGGGATTCACGAGATTCAGCATGGCGCTCTCCGTTTGGGTTGTTCGTTGAAATGCTCTGCGGTTACTCGGCGAGCGCGTCGAACGCGGCGGCCGCCGCTGTGGGCGCGAGGCCGAGGGCGGCGCAAATCTGATCGATGACCTTGTGTTCGTCGGCGCTGTCGCGCCCGTCGGCGAGGCTCATGGCCACGCTGATGCGCAACAGCAGATCCGCCGCACCCTCTTTGCCGGTGCCCGACGTGATCCTCTTCAGCATCTTGTTGTGTCCGCCGTCGGCGTCCTCGGACAGGACGGCGACATGTTCATCGAACGCATCGACCACTTCATGGGGATCGAACAAACTCAGTTCCGACAGACTCTCGACCACGGCGTCGAGGCGCGCGCGTTCGGAAAAGCTCACATCGCCGTCGGCCGTGGCGACCAAAGCACAAGCGGCCGCGACGGCCTCGAGAAAAGGCCGCTGGCGGTGACGCTGGAGTTCCTTGCGAAAACGGTCGAACAAAGTGGATGCCTCGGTGGGGATCGCAATCGAATACCGGGCGGATTTTTGCACGCCGGGTTTCACACGCCAACCACGGCCTTGCTGCATACGAACACCCGTGGCATAACCCGCGCGTTTTTCGACCATCGTGCCGCCGTAGCTCAGGGGTAGAGCGCGCCATTGGTAATGGCGAGGTCGAGTGTTCAATTCACTCCGGCGGCACCAGTCGATCAACTCCTCTCTCCCGACCCAATTCGTTCCATTTCCGTGCGCTGAAACGCCGGTTGTGTTAGCGTTTCTGGTCAACGATCTGTGGGGGAACCGGTGATGCTTGAGTTTTTTTCTGGTAGCAGCAGCGCCGTTAACTCGAAATCGGCGGTCCGTGAATGCCTCGATCTGGCGTTCGGCGAAGACGGCGGAGGCGATGCAAGCATCGTGTTCGTCCATTCCACGATGGGCCACAACATGCCCCAGTCACATGCCGCAATCCGGGAGTATTGCCCGAACGCAGAGATCGTCGGCTGCACCGGCAGTGGCGTGATCGGCCGCGAGGGTGTCAGCGAGAACATGCGCGCCCTGGCCGTGATGGCAGTCGTGGGCGACGAATGCGCGGTCGTCCAGAATGCCGGACTGACCGGTTCAAACTCCCAGCAGCTGGCCACCGAAACAGCACAAGCCCTGCAGGCAAAGCTCGACGGCATCAACATGATCTATGTGATCACCGCCGGCATGGACGTGGCCGGCGACCAGGTGATCGCCGGCATCGAGAGCGTTTTCGGACCCGAGATCATGTTGTTCGGCGCGTCGGCCGGCGATAACGGCAAGGCCGCCCGCACTTTCCAGTTTCATAGCGATAAAGTGCTGGAAGACGGCATCACAATGGTCGGCTTCTCCGATCCCACGCTGGAACTTTTGACTGGTGTGCATCACGGCTCCCTGCCAATCGAAGGCATGACCTTCGAGGTGACGAAGTCCGACGGCAACCAGATCGTCGAGCTTGACGGCAAGCCCGCCTGGCCGACGCTGCTCGGCCGGCTCGGACTGCCACCGGAAACGGAACCGGGCTCGGTCATGGGGATCACCGGCCTCGGAGAGGATCTGGGCCCGGATGAAGCCGCCGAATACGACAACACACAAATTCTGCGCGTGCCGATCCGGGTCTCCGACGATCACCAGACATTCTTCGTGCACTCGACTTGCCTGGAGGGCACCAGGCTGACCCTCATGCAGCGCGACGAGAAACATATCTTCGACGGCGTGGACCGTCTGATGGCGCGCATGACCGACGCGCTCGACGGGCGCGAGCCGGTCGCGGTCTTCCATGCAGATTGTATGGCGCGCGGGCGCATGACCTTCAACAAGATCCTGAAGGACGAAATCATCGCCAAGATTCAGTATCCGCTGGCTGGCGATGACGGTGTGCCGTGGCTGGGTGTCTATGGGTTTGCGGAGTTCAGCCGGTTATCCGGCCGCAACCGATTTCACAACTACACGACATCGCTCTACCCGCTCGTGCGTCGCAAATCCGCCTAACGCCATTCGCATTGCCCGGCGGACGTTAGATGGCAGTTTCCGACGACAAGCCAAGCTACGAAGAACTCCTCGCGATGTGCACGCGCCTGGAGGCCGAGTCCGGCCGCCGCCTCGTGGTGCAGAACGACCTGAACCGGGCGAAAGACCAGGTCGACGAGGAGTTGGCGCGGTTCCAGACCATCCAACGCTATATCGCCGATGGCCTGAAAATCGAAACCGAAGCGGCGTTCTGCGAACTGACACTCGAATCGGTGATCGAGGCCTTCGAGGTTGAGGTCGCGTTGTTCCTGCGCGTGGAGGACGGTGGCGAAAATCTTCGGCTGCTGGGCCAGTTCGGCTTCGAGGAGGTGCCGGAATCCCTCCCCTACGATCCCGACTGGTTCGCAGCCCCGGGAAGCCAGATTGCCGAGGCCGGCAGCGAACTGCTCACGCAGTGGCGCGCACTGCCATTCGAGCAGGCGATCGCCTGCCCCTTCCACAACAAGGACCAGTCCATTGCCGGCATCATCGTTGCCGGCGTGACCCGTGAAGGATCGGGTTACTACGCCGATCTTTCCGACGGACTGGCATCCGCCTTCACCGTGATGGTCGGGCAGGCCGGCGCGATGCTGACCAACCGCAATCTCAACGGTGAACTGGTCCAGCAGAATGCGCGGCTCGAGAAAGAAGTCGGACAGCACATCGTCACCCAGCAGGGTCTCATTGTCGCGAAACGCCATGTCGATGAGGAACTGACCCGGTTCCAGGCGATCCAGCGCTACATCTCCGGTGCCCTGGACTCCGACAGCGAAACCGACTTCTCGACCCGAACCCTGGAGGCCATCATCGAGGCCTTCGAACTGGAGGTGGCGGTGTTCCTCAGATACGCACCCGACAATGACACGCTGTCGGTGGTCGATCAGTTCGGATTCGAGGACGTCCCGGAGCATCTGCCGCACAACGCAAACTGGTTCTCCACGAGCGACAGCCGGATCGTCTCTGCCGGTGAGGCCGTATTCGATGCCTGGTCCGACCTCGGCTTTAACCAAGCGTTCCTGTGCCCCTATTACGACAAGAACGGCGCTTTTGCCGGTGCCATCGCAGCCGGCATTACCGATGAGGGTGCGGACTTCTTCGAACCGCTCGCCGATACCCATTTGTCAGCATTCACGGTGATGGTGCAGCAGGCCGGTGCGCTGTTCATCAATCGGCAGCTCAATGCGGAGATACTCGAACACAACCGGGCGCTGGCCAACCTGACCGATTCCTACAGCCGCTTCGTGCCCTTCCAGTTCCTCGAACTGCTGGGACGTTCGACGATCCAGGAGATCGACACCGGCGACAGCACCGCGCTGGATATGAGCGTGCTGTTCGTCGATATCCGCGGCTTCACTGCATTGTCCGAACGTCTCGGGCCCGCGGATATTTTTGCCTCCCTGAACGCCTTCCTCGAGGTCGTCGAGCCTTTGGTCACCCGCGAAGGAGGCTTTATCAACCAGTATCTCGGAGATGCCGTCATGGCGCTGTTTCCGAAGAATGCCGACGCCGCGCTCGGCTGCGCGGCGGCCATCAGCGGTGCCGCACGACCATTCAACGAAGCCCGTCTGGCGGCGGGAGACCTGCCCATCAACTTCGGGCTCGGGATCAGCAGCGGGCCGTTGATGCTCGGCGCGCTCGGCGGCGGCAAGCGGCTGGATTCCAACGTCATCGGCGACACCGCGAACCTGGCCTCGCGCACCGAGGGCCTGACCCGGCAATATGGGGTGGAAGCACTGTGCACCGAGCACACATTGTCGCGCCTGGAGCGGCCTGACGCGGTCGACTTGCGCGAGATAGACCGGGTCGTGGTCAAGGGCCGCGCAGCGCCAGTGTCCATCCATGAGTTGCTGGCGTGCGACACCGAGGCGACAGCCGATCAGAAACGCACCACCCGCAACGCCTTCGCGGCCGCGCTCGCACTTTATAGAGACGGTCAGTTCGCCAAAGCGCGCAGCGCCTTCGCGGAATGCGCAGCCCAGGCACCGGACGACAATGTTTCTGCGCTATACGTCGCGCGCTGCCAGAGCCTCATCGACACGCCGCCGGAAGGCGAATGGCAGGGCGTCTGGGTTCTGGACAGCAAGTAGCCGCGCACCTTCGCCTAGAAAATCTCCGGCTCGGGGATCGCCGCACCGGCGTGCAGGAAGTCGAAGTCGCAGCCCCGGTTCGCCTGGGTTACATGCTCGGCATACATCGACACATAGCCGCGCTCGGGGAGCTTCTTGCGCGGCGTCCAGTCCGCCCGGCGTCGGGCCAGTTCCTCGGCATCCACATCCAGATCGATCCGGCGGCCCTCCACGTCGAGCGTGATCATGTCCCCATCGCGCACCAGGGCCAGTGGCCCGCCGATATGGGCTTCGGGCGCCACATGCAGCACACACGTACCGTAGCTGGTGCCCGACATGCGGGCGTCGGAGATGCGCACCATGTCGCGCACGCCGGCCTCAAGCAGTTTCTTGGGGATCGGCAGTTGTCCCCATTCGGGCATGCCCGGCGCGCCCACCGGCCCGGCATTCTGCAGCACCAGCACAGACTCCGCCGTGACCGGCAGATCGGGGTCGTCGATGCGCGCATCCAGATCGGCGCGGTCGGCGAACACCACCGCGGGGCCGGTGTGTTTGAGCAATGACGGGTCGGCCGCGGACTGCTTGATCACAGCGCCGTCGGGCGCCAGCGTGCCGGTCAGCACGACGGTGCCGCCGTCCGCGCTCAACGCATTGTCGCGGCGGCGAATGACGTCGTCATTATGGAGCGGTGCTTCGGCGTAGGATTCGCCCAGCGGCCGGCCCGAAACGGTCGCCGCGTCGCCGTCCAGCAGATCACCCAGTTCGCGCATCAGTGCGCGCAGCCCGCCCGCATAGTAGAAGTCCTCCATCAGAAATTCGCCCGACGGCCGAATGTTGGCGAGCCAGGGCGTGCGTCTGGACAGCTCGTCAAAGCGCGACAGCGGGATTTCGATATGGGCCCGCCCGGCCATGGCGACCAGATGGATGATCGCGTTGGTCGAGCCGCCGATCGCCATGTCGACCGTGATCGCGTTGTCGAAGGAGGCGGCGGTGAGGATGTCCGCCGGCTTCAAATCTTCCCAGACCATGTCGACGACGCGCCGCCCGGTCGCGGCCGCCATGACGCCGTGGTTGGAGTCCGGTGCGGGGATCGACGACGCGCCCGGCAGGGTCAGGCCGAGTGCCTCGGTGATCGACATCATGGTCGCCGCCGTGCCCATGGTCATGCAGGTGCCCGCCGAGCGCGACGAACCCGCCAGCACCTCGTCCACCACCGAGGCATCCAGGTTACCGGCGCGATACTCGGCGTAATATTTCCAGTGGTCCGTGCCGCTGCCCAGGGTCTCACCGTTCCAGAAGCCGCGCAGCATCGTGCCCGCCGGCATGTAGATCAACGGCACGCCCGCCGAGATCGCGCCCATGATCAACGCAGGGGTGGTCTTGTCGCAGCCGCCCATCAGCACCACGCCATCGATCGGGTAGGAACGGATCAGCTCCTCCGTCTCCATCGCCAGCAGGTTGCGATACAGCATGGTGGTCGGCTTCATCAGGATCTCGCCCAGCGTGATCGCCGGCATCTCGACCGGGAAACCGCCCGCCTGGAGCACCCCGCGCTTGATCTGCTCGGCGCGCTCGGGGAAATGGCCGTGGCAGGTGTTCAGGTCGGACCAGGTGTTGACGATGCCGATGACCGGCTTTCCGTCGAAATCATCCGGGCTAAAGCCGAGCTGGCGCAGGCGCCCGCGATGGCTGAAGGCGCGCATGGTCTCGCCGTCGAGCCAGCGGCGGCTGCGGAGTTGGTCGGGGGAGATGCGGCTACCGGTCATGCTGAGCTCGTGCGGTTGGGACGTGAGGTCGAGACAATCAGGATAGCCACGGGAGCGCCGCTTTGACACGCGAAACCCGCGCCGCTACGTAGGTCAGGCAATCAGCCACCGTCCGGCCCAACCCATCCCCCCGGGGACCATGTCCACAACCGACAGCCCACCACCGCGCAGTGCACTCGCCGGCGCGCGCGCGTTTCGCCATCGCGATTTCCGTTACTTCTGGGCGACCCGCGTGGCGGGCATCCTGGCGACGGAAATGCTGGTCACCACGGTCGGCTGGCAGGTCTATCGCCTGACGTCGAGCGAACTGAATCTAGGCTTGATCGGGTTCGCCCAGTTCGCCCCCTTCGCGCTTCTGTTCCTGGTCTCGGGCGTTGCCGCCGACAGGCTGCCGCGGATGCGGATCATCTTCGCCTGCGTGTCGCTGCAGACCGTCTGCGCCGCGGCGCTGCTGTGGGGCACCTGGACGGGCGGCATCGATTTTGGCGTGATCCTCGCGATCCTCGCGCTGTTCGGCGTGGCGCGCGCATTCCAGGCACCCGCGCAGATGGCGATCGTGCCGAATCTGGTGCCGAAGGACGACCTCGCCAACGCCATCGCCTGGTCGGCGACGGGATTCCAGATGGCGCGGATCATCGGGCCGACCATCTCGGGGCTGCTCATCGCATTTGGCGCCGCGCGCGGGCAGGACGAGCTCTTCGTCTACGTGCTTTCGGTCGTGGTGTTCGTGCTGGCGACAATCCTCGCCGGTATGGTGCGCAAGCCGGTGCAGATCGTCAGCAGCGCGCCGATCACCATCAGCAACATTCTCGGCGGATTCAAATTCATCGCCTCGCGGCAGGTGATCTTCGGCGCCATCGCCCTCGACCTGTTCGCGGTGCTGTTCGGCGGCGCCATCGCCCTGCTACCGGTCTACGCCAAGGACATCCTCAACGTCGGCGCGGACGGCTTCGGACTGCTGCGCTCGGCCTTCACCCTGGGCTCGTTCGTCGGCGCGCTCTACATGACCCAGCACCCGGTGACGCGCCGCGCCGGCGTGAAGCTGCTGGTCGCGGTCGGCACCTTCGGGCTCGGCGTGATGGTCTTCGGCGTGTCGGAAATCTTCTGGCTGTCGGCGGCGGCGCTGATCGTGATGGGTCTCGCGGATTCGGTCAGCGTATTCGTGCGCCAGAATCTGGTGCAGATCATCACGCCGGACGAGATGCGCGGCCGGGTCAGCGCGGTTACGGCCGTGTTCATCGGCGCGTCCAACGAGCTGGGCGAATTCGAGTCCGGCGTCACCGCCCACTGGTGGGGCACGGTCCCCGCCGTCCTGGTCGGCGGTGCGGCAACCGTGACCGTCGCGGTCAGCTTCGCCTGGCTGTTCCCCAAGCTGCGCCAGGTGGACAGCCTGGAGCCCGACGAGCTGATCCGGAAGTACCGCGACGCGCCAACCCGTCGGGGCTAGTCGATCACCGCGATCGCGTTGACCTCGAGGATGCAGCGCGGATCGGTCGCGAGGCGGACGATCTGCACGGTCGTGGTGGCCGGCTTGGCGTCGCCGAAATACTCCGCCCACACCCGGTTGAGATCGTCCTGCTGCTCCATGTCGGTCAGGAACCGGTCGGCGGTGACGATGTCGTCGAAGGTCGCACCCACCGCATCGAGGCCCTTCCTGACATTCTCGAGCACCGCGCGCGCCTGCCCGTCCATGTCGTCCGGCATGTCAGCGAACTCCTCGGGTACATGCGGGTGGCTGTGATAGACAGGCGCCGCCGTGACCCCGGCCAGATAAACCGTGGTGCCGCCGGTCACCTTGATCGCCGGCGCGTAGGGCATCCAGATGTCGGGCGCGTCGGGCCAGTGCAGATGTTCGATCTTCTTCGCCATGCTTTCCTCCCAGAATGTGAGACCGCATCACCGCATCCGTTTTGCGGATGGGGAAGCGGCCGTTAGGCTGCCATGCTACGCAACCACGCACCTGCGTGGATAGCCGTTTCAACGTGACTTTTTTTGGACCCCGCCGATGCTACCCATCGACACGCTCTATCGCGGCCGACAGATCAACCCCGACGGGATCGCGCTGGAAGACGACACGACCCGGCTGACCTATCGGGAACTTGTCAGCCAAGTCGAGGCGCTCGCCGCCGCGCTGCAGGACCGCCTGCCCCACAAGCAGGCCAAGGTGGCAGCCTGCGGCTACAACAATCTGCAGCATGTGATCGCGATCCTCGCCACACATCTCGCCGGGCATATCTGGGTGGCCGTGAATCCGCGCAGCGGCAAGGTTGAGAACAACGCGCTGATGGACCTTGTCGAGCCGGACATGGTCATCGCCGACGATGCGGCGCGCGACGCGTTTGATATCGGCGACACGCCGTTCATCCTCGCCGCACCCGACGGCAAGAGTAATAGTGCCGCCGAAGACAGCGTCGACGGCCTGGTCGAGGCGTTCCGGGGCAAGCGGCCCGCGCGGCCTTTGCTTGATCCGAATACGGACATCCAGGCGATCAAGTTCACCGGCGGCTCGACCGGCCTGCCCAAAGCCGTGATGCAGCCCTACCGGACCGGCATCACGCTGATCGGCAACTTCCTGTCGGTGTTCCGGCTCAATCCCGACGACTGCCAGATCGCGGCCGCGCCCGTGAGCCATGCGGCGTTCATCCTGATGCTGCCGATCTTCGCCGTCGGCGGGCGCAACATCGTGCTGCCGACGCCGGACCCGGACCGCATCCTGCATTCGTTCGAACACCGCGGCGTCAGCACAATCTTCATGCCGCCGACCATGATCTACAAGACGATGGCAGAGCCGAACATCGAGCAGCGCAAATTCCCGAACCTCCGCCACCTTCTCTATTCGGCAGCACCCATGCCGCCCGAGAAGGTGCGCCAGGCCCAGGCGATATTCCCCGGGGCCGTGGAGACGGTCTACGGACAAACCGAAGCCTCCTCACTCTGCACCGCCATGACGTCTGTGGAACTGGAGCATGACGCGAACAATGGCTCGGTCGGCCGCGCCACCCCGCTGATGCGGGTCGAAATCATGGATCCGGACGGCAACATCCTGCCGCCGGGCGAGACCGGCGAGGTCGTGGTCCGCGGCGGCCTGACCATGACCGGCTACTACAAGAACCCGGATGCGACCGCGGCGGCGTTTCGCGACGGCTGGCTGCTCACCGGCGACGGCGGCCTGATCGACGAGCGCGGCTACCTGTTCCTGAAGGACCGGCTGCGCGACGTGATCATCTCGGGCGGCTTCAATGTCTACCCGACGGATGTGGAGGGTGCGCTCGTGCGCCATCCCGATATCTATGAGTGCGTTGTCTTCGGTGCCGCTGACGATCACTGGGGCGAACGGGTCGAGGCGGCGGTCCAGCTGCGTGACGGTGCGACGGCCAGCGCCGACGACATTATCGCCCACGCCAAGGGCCAGCTCGGTTCCGTGAAGGCACCCAAGGCCGTGCATCTGGTCGACGACCTGCCGCGCAGTGCGGTGGGCAAGGTCCTGCGCCGGGAAATCCGCGAACGTTTTTCAAGCCCGTCCGGTTAAACGGGTTTGGCGTCCAGCCACACTCATCGTAGAAAAGCAGCCATGCAAATCACAGACATCCGCGAAACCGCGATCCCCCTGAATTCGAACCTGCGCAATGCGGTGTTCGATTTCAGCCAGATGACCACCTCGATTGTCGCCGTGATCACCGACGTGATCCGCGACGGCAAACCGGTCGTCGGCTATGCCTTCAACTCTACCGGACGCTATGCCTGCGGCGCCCAGATGCGCGCGCGGTTTATCCCGCGGATCATGGACTCGGACCCGGATAGCCTCATCGACGAGGCGCGCAACAACCTCAACCCGGAGGCGATCCTCACGGCCATGATGCAGGGCGAGAAACCGGGCGGGCATTCCGACCGCTCGGTGGGCATCGGCACGATCGAGGTCGCGGTCTGGGATGCGATCGCGAAGATCGAGGAGAAGCCGGCCTATCAATCCATCGCCGACCGCTACAACCCGGGCGGTGAAAAGCCCGACATGTTCGTCTATGTGGGCGGCGGCTGGTACGCGCCGGGCAAGGGCATTCCCGAGCTGCTCGACGAGATGCGCGGCTATCTCGACATGGGCTACACCCAGCTCAAGATGAAGGTGGGCGGCGCGCCGATCTCGGAAGACCTGCAACGGCTGGAAGCCGTACTGGAACTTGTCGGCAACGACGGCTGGAACCTGGCAGTGGACGCCAATTGCGGCCTCACACCCGACGAGGCGCGCGCCTATGCGAAGGCGCTGTCACCCTACAAGCTGCGCTGGTACGAAGAGCCGACCGACCCGCTCGATTTCGCGCTGATGGCCGAGCTCGCGGATCTCTACGAACCGCCGCTGGCGACCGGTGAGAATCTGTTTTCCGCCCAGGACATGCAAAATCTCGTCACCTTTGGCGGCATGCGCCAGAATCATGACGTCCTGCAGATCGACCCGCCGCAAAGCTATGGCGTGGTCGCCGTCGCGCGCACCGTCGAGATGCTGAACGCCCAGGGCTGGGCCGCCGGCAATTCGGTTATGCCCCATGGCGGCAATCAGATGTCGCTGCACATCGCCGCGGGGCTGGGCATGCTGCTGTGCGAATCCTATCCCAACACCTTCGGGATGTTCTCCGGCTTCGCCGACGATGCGGAGATCATCGACGGGTATCTCAAGCTCGACCCGGACCGTCCCGGCATCGGCTTCGAGGCCCAGGCCGACCTCTACAAGGTGATGTCGGAACTTTCCGCAGGCTAAACTCAAACCAAACACGGGGCATCAGACCCCGGTGCAATCTTCAGGGAGTGTAATGTCATGATGTTCGAATATTTCCCCGACAATTATCCGTGGTCGATGGCGGCCGTTATGGCCATCAACGCCGGCGCCGTTTTGTCCGAGGTCGACGAGGCCCTCAAGCCGCTCAAACCGGTGGCCGCCGCGAATGACGATGCGGCAAACGACGCCTGGCACAAGCAGTGGATGATGCTGGGCGAACGCAGCGAGCGCCTCGCCGACGAGGATGACGCGGCCGGGCGCCGGATCAGCGCCAGCGCCAAATATCTGCGCGCGGCCGTGTATTTCATGACCGCCGAGCGCATGTGCAAGTCTGAAGCGCCGATCCGCATCGAGACCTACAACCACATGCTCGAAATCTTCCGCAAAGGCGTCGAGCGCCAGGACGGCCCCGTCGAGTGGGTCGAAGTGCCCTACTCCCATGACGGCAACGACACGAGCTTGCCGGCACTGTTCTATCCCGCCGATGCCAACGCGGTGACCGGGGACGGCCCGCCGCCCTGCATCATCCATTTCGACGGCCTGGATGTGATGAAGGAGTTCCTCTACCTCGCCGGTCTTGCACGTGCGTATGCCGCGCGCGGCATTTCCACGCTGATGATTGATCATCCGGGGGTCGGCGAGGCGCTGCGTCTGCGCAATCTCAAGCTGTTCCCCGAAACCGAAGTACCGGCAGGTGCCGCAGTGGATTACCTCGAGACCCGCGCCGACGTCGATTCGGACCGGATCGGCATGGCGGGCATCAGCCTGGGCGGCTACTACGTGCCGCGCGCCGCCGGCTTCGAGCACCGCCTGAAATGCGCGATCGCATGGGGCGGCATCAACGACTACGGCAAGATCACGCGCGGACGTCTGGACGGGACCGGCACGAAACTATCCGTGTCGCACTGGGAAGAGCACATGAACTGGGTGTTCGGCACCAACTCCGCCGAAGAAATCCTCGAAGTCGTCGACCGGATGAACCTGGACGAAGCCGTTCCCAATATCGAGTGTCCTCTCCTGGTCGTGCATGGCGAGGGAGATCGGCAAATTCCGCTGGAAATGGCGCAGAAGACCATCCGTGACGCGGTGAAGAGCCCGCGGGCCGAGCTCAAGGTATTCACCGCCGAGGACGGGGGTGTCGAGCACTGCCAGGTCGATCACGGCTCCCTTGCCGTCGAATATATGACGGACTGGGCAGCCAATGTGCTGGGCGGCAAGACCGACTAAAACTACTCACATAGTCGCTGACAAGGGTTTGACTCAATCAAACGCTTGATTGAATATCCCTCCTGATCGTCCGGTCAACGGACGGCGGGGAGGAACAGTGACGGCACTTCCAGTGGAAGATGCTGGTGTCGCACCGGAGACACGGGGCGGGGCCACGCGCCAACGGATACTCGACGCCGCCGAGCGGCTGTTTTCCGAGCATGGCATCAATGGGGTCTCCCTGCGCACGATCACCGCAGAGGCCGGCGCCAACTCGGCTGCCGCCAACTATCATTTCGGAACGAAAAAGGGCCTGCTCGACGCCGTGTTTGAGCGCTATGCGACCGGAATGGCCGAGGAGCGCGAGACGCTCCTGGCCGACTGCCACCCCGCACCCGGCCGACCACCGCTTCTGGAACAGATTATCTCGGCGTTCCTCGAGCCCGGCATGCGCGGGCGCCACGGGGGGGCGACCTTTGCCCGATTGCGCGCACGGATGCTCGCCGAGAGCAGCGCGCAGACCCGCGAGCTCTATGCCATCCATTTCAACGATTCGAGCTCGCGCTTCCTCGAAGCGCTCGGCAACGCGCTGCCGGATTTGCCGGCGCATGACCTGCATTGGCGGTTCCACATGCTGCTGGGTGCGATGGTCTACACCCTCGCGAATCCAGGCCGCATTCAAATTCTGACCGAGGATGCATGTGATCCCTCGGATCCCGATCAAGCGTTGGACTATCTGGTCCCGATGCTCGCCCAAATGTTTTGCAGCCCACCGATCGCCCACGCGACGAACCCGGTGGAAATGCTGCGAACTGTCAACTAGCCCAAACGATACGCCAGAAGGAAAAAACGACGATGGCCAATAAAAATAGCGATATGCGCGTTACGCACGAAGTCCTCGCCGAGTACGCCGAGAAGTACAAGAACTGGGGCAAATGGGGTCCCGATGACGAAATCGGTACGCTCAACTACACCACACAGGACGACGTTGTGGGCGCAGCCCAGTTGGTCAAAAAGGGCAAGGTCATGTCCATGGGCCTGAACTATGACCAGTTCGGTCCTCAGGGCGCCAAGACCCCGTATCCCGCCATGGGTCGGTTCAACCCGATCCACATGATGACCCGCACAGGCACGGATGCGTGGGCCGGGACACTCGACAGCCGCGGCATCCGCGGCGCCGACGATCTGGTCATGATGCCGCTCCAGTGCGGCACCCAGTGGGACGGCCTCGGCCATGTCTTCTATTGGGACCACATGTGGAACGGTTACGAATGCCGTGAAGTCACCTCGGCCGGTGCCCAGAAAGCCGGTATCGAGAAGACCAAGGACAAGATGACCGGTCGCGGTGTGTTCCTCGATATTCCCCGTGTCAAAGGCGTCGAATGCCTTGAAGACGGCTATCCGATCACCTGCAAGGATCTCGACGAAGCCTGTGAAGATCAGGGTGTTGAAGTGCGCAAGGGCGATTATGTCGTGCTGCGCACCGGCATGATGGAGCGCTGCCTGAATGATGGCACCTGGGACGGATATGCGGGCGGCGACGCTGCAGGCATGGCGTTCGAGACCCTCGACTGGATCTTCAACAAGGAAATCGCCGGTTACGCATCGGACACCTGGGGCAACGAAGTGCGCCCCTGCGAGACCGACGAGAACATCAACCAGCCCTGGCACTGGATCGCCATTCCGATCCTGGGCCTGACCATGGGCGAAATCTTCTATCTCAAGGACATCGCCGACGATTGTGCGGAAGATAAAGTCTATGAGTTCATGTTTGTCGCCCCCGCCCTGCCGATTACGGGCGCGGTCGGATCGCCGACCAATCCGCTGGCGATTAAATAACGGGACGCAAGAGTAAATATTTCTGTCCCGAGTCTGCCGTGCCGGTAGGATGGTCTGCAACAACGGACCAAAAATACAGGTCACGGATGTTTGTGACGGTTGGCCTTGACCCGTTCTGGGGCCAACCGCAGAGTTAATCCAAGAACGGGGGAGCGCTCAACGTCTCTAGGGAGGATCCAATGCGCAAAACACTATTAGCAACCACCAGCCTGGCAATAGGCATGGTACTGGCGGTCGGAACGGCCGTCGCAGGCCCAGTCGGCGCGAATGTCGAAGAAGCAAAGAAGAACGCACAGGTTGTTCTCGACTGGTTCGACGGCAAGCTCGACAATTACGGCAAGAACGAAGTCTCATATGACGGACCGGTTATCGAGTTCCGCTCGACGAGCCACATTCCGGCGGTGTCGGGTCTGGCCAAACTCCAGATCCAGGGCTTCGACAACCTCGAGCGTATGTCGAACGGCAAGATCAAGGTCTCGACGACCTGGTCCCAGTCGGTCCATGGCGTACGCGAAGGCCGTAAGGCCGTCCGTACCGGACTGTCCGATCAGGCGCCTTGCTTCTCGCTCTACACGGCACGCGACTACAATGTGGTTGGCGGACTGGGACTGCCGTTCCTGTTCAACAACTCGCATGAAGCGGTGGCCACGGCCGAACACCTCTATCCGAAGTATCTGAAGGATGAGTTCGAGCGGTTCAAGGTCAAGATCATGCGCGAGGCCCACACGGGCCCGTATCATCTGTACAACAGCAAGCCCGTTAGGACGCTTGCCGACGTCCAGGGCATGAAGGTTCGTGCCGGTGGCGGCACGCATGCGGCGATCATCGGTGCCTTGGGTGCGACCCAGGTGTCCATGCCGGGTGCATCGGCCTACACGGCCATGCAGCGCGGCACGATCGACGCGATCCACTTCAACGACGCCGCGGCGCTGATTTTCAAGCTCCACGAAGTCGCTGATTTCCGCACTCAGAACGGCTTCAACGTGCTGACGATCGAGTACTGCATGTCCGGTGACTGGTTCGATGACCTGCCGGCTGACCTGCAGGTTGTCGTCAACAATTGGGGCCGTCAGATGGCGATCGCCGAAGCGGCTGGCTTCTACGACTATGGCGGACAGGTCAATGTCTCCAAGATGGAAGCCCAGGGCCTCAAGAGCATCGACATGGGTGCAGCCGAACTCGACAAGTGGAAAGCCGCCGTCGCGGGTGTCGAGGCCGCATTTGTTGCGGACGCCGAGAAGAAGGGCGTTCCGGCCAAGGCCATGATGGCTGACATTCGGGCAGGCGCGGCCAAGTATGCCGGCATGTCTCCGAACGAAGTCATGCTCGACGCGATCAACAATCCCGTCCAGGGCATGTACGACATGAAGTAACGGAGGTCTCGTCCGGCCGGTGCATTTGGCACCGGCCGGACACCTTCTGAAAGGCTCCTGAAAATGGAAAAAATCGAAAAATCTTTCCAGTTCATATCCAGAAATCTCGACAGAATCGGCGGCCTTATCGTGCTGCCCGCGATCTCCATCATCGTGATTGTCGATGTGTTCAAACGCTACGCGTTGAACGACCCGTGGATCTGGAGCCTCGAGTTCAACGAGTGGATGTTATTGCTCGTCTTCGCGTTCGCAATCCCGGAATGCACACGCCAGAACGGCCATGTGCGCATGGAATTGGTGATCTCGAACCTGCCCAAACGCAGCCAGGAGGCGATGGATGTCGTCTATATCCTGTGCGCGATCGTGCTTTTCTATCTCCTCGGCTTTCACGCCTGGGAAGAGTTCCTCTTCGATTATGAATTGGGACGTATCACAGAATTCGTGCGGCTCCCGATCTGGGGCCACCATCTGGCGATCTTCGGGATGTGCGTCATCCTGATTCTCTATTATGTGCTGAGATTGTTCGCCACGATCTTCAATTTCAATGAATTCTCGCGGACCGAGTCCGTCGGCCTGGAGGAGTAGTCGATGAACGCTAAAGCGATCAATTTTCCCGCGTTGGGTGTGCTGGTAGTCATCCTTCTTGCCGCCGCCATATTCAGCGCTACCGGCACTCTCGAGCTGCTCAAGTCACTCGACAAGAGCGCCATCGGCCTGGTTGCCTTCGTGGCGATGATGCTGCTCATCGTGCTTGGCGTACCCATCGGCTTCGCCATGCTGGCGACAGCAGTTGCCGGTTTCTTCATCGTCGGGCGATCGAATTTCGCGGAAACGCAACTCTCGATCACCTTCATCGAGCAGGGCACGAGCTTCGTATTTGTCGCTGTCCCCCTCTATTTCATGATGGGCCAGATCGTCCAGCGAACGAACATCGCCGCCGATTTGTATGAATGCGTCTATCGATGGCTCGGCCGTTTGCCCGGCGGGCTGGCGATCTCGTCGGTCGTCGCCTGCGGCGGTTTTGGTGCCGTGTCGGGCGGCAGCGTCACTGCGGTCGCGACGATGGCACCGATGTGCATCCCCGCGATGCGCCGCTACAACTATGACGATTCCCTCGCGACCGGCAGTGTGAGCGCCGCGGGCACGCTGGGCATACTCATTCCGCCGAGCATCATCATGATCGGCTACGGCATCCTGACCGAGACCTCGATCGGTGCGCTATTCATCGCCGGTATCATTCCCGGCATCCTGATGACGATCGGGTATTCGACAACGATCGCGGTCAAATGCATCATCAATCCCGAGCTGGGCCCGATTGGCGAGAAATACAGCATGGGCGAAAAGGTCCGGTCACTGACCAAGGTGACACCGGTCTTCCTGACATTCATCGTCGTGATCGGTGGCATTTACACGGGCGTCTTCACCCCGACCGAAGCCGCCGGTGTCGGCGTGCTGGCGTTGTTGATCATTTCCATCGTGATGAAGCGTCTGAACATGACGAACTTCAAGGAGTCCCTGCTCAAATCCATGCACACCTCGGCAATGATCTTCGTGATCATCATCGGCGGTCACATGATGGGCAAATTCGTGGTCCTGACCGGCCTGACAACCGGCGTCGTCGACTGGATCACGGCGGCCGAGTTCTCTCCGCTGATGGTCATGCTGATGATCAGTCTGCTGTTCATCGTGCTGGGTATGGTGCTGGACGTCTGGGGGATGTTGATCCTGACCATTCCGTTCACCATGCCGATCATCCTGGACCTGGGCTACAGCCCCGTCTGGTTTGGCGTGTATGCGGTGATCATGGCCGAACTGGCGCTAATCACGCCGCCGGTGGGGATCAATGTCTATGTGATGGCGAAGATGGCGCCCGACGTGCCGTTGACGAAGATATTCAAGGGTGTCGCACCCTTCTTCATCTTCACGCTGTTCCTGGTCCTGGTGATCACCCTGTTCCCCGAGATCGTGCTGTGGCTGCCACGTACGGCAGGCATGGGTGTCTTCTGATCGGGCCAGGCGTTAAACGGCTTTAAGCTTTAGCGAAGCGCACGGCGTTTCGGGTCCGGAGCAACCTCCGGACCTGACGCCGCTTGCGCAGGCGATTGTGCCGGCGGCGTCAGCCGGGGCAACGGTGTCACTGATTGTGACGGCACGGCCGAACCGCGCATATCATCTTCGACCGGCACTTCCCGTCGGCGCCGATCCGGACCCGTGAATGTTTGCGTCCGAACGAAGGGGCGCGGGTTGGCGAGCAGGCTGTTCAGCCGCGCACCCACACCTTTAACCGTGACCGGTTTTGCCAGGAATTCCGTGACGCCGGCATCACGCGCCGACTCGACATGCTGTTTTTCGGAATGCCCCGTAATCATCAGGACCGGAACCCGGGTCGCCGGATGCGTCGGATCATCGCGCAGCATGCGGGTAAATTCGAGGCCGTTTAACGGCTCCATCATCATGTCCGTGATTATTACATCGGGAATCAACAGCTTGCTGTCGTTGAGCGCAGCGACACCGTTGTCCGCCTCTCGCACCTGAGAGACAGTCAATGCCTCCAGAATGCTGCGTAGAAGGCGCCGCATATGAGCGTTATCATCAACGATCATCACAGTGAGATCCGACAAATTACTGCCGTACAATTGGTTCACAAGCTTCCCCGGTATTGCGCTTCTGGTATCTGGAGAACAGATGCGCGAAAAATCATCCAACAATCGTTAAACTATGCGTTTGTTTGGTTAACAAATGCTTTCGGATCGGATATCCGCACGACCGTGATCGACCTCGGTCGATGTACCGATTTTCGAACTATTGAGAGAAGGAAACAGACATGAGCGTCAGCGTCGACATCTATCACAACCCCCGATGCAGCAAGTCCCGGGCGACCCTGGAACTCCTGGAATCGCGCGGGATCGAGGTCTCGGTTATCGAGTATCTGAAAGAGCCGCCGGACGACATCGAACTGCGCCAACTGCTCGACCTGCTGGGCATACCTGCGCGTGACCTGCTTCGTAAGAGCGAAGAGCCGTACAAGGATCTCAACCTTGCGGATCCCTCGAAAACTGAAGACGAGATCATCGAGGCGATCCTCAAATTCCCGATCCTGATGGAACGACCGATCGTGGTGACAGCCAGCAAGGCGCGCCTCGGTCGACCGCCGGAAGCCGTGTTGGAGATCCTCTAGCCCTCCGATGACAACCTCGCGTCCGATCTCCTATGCGGCTGGGCCGGGTCACACCCGGTCCTTCCGCGAAACAGCCCAGGCATTTCGCGATGGGCGGGAGACCCCGCGCGACTACCTTGAGAAATTTATCGATCGAATCACGGCCTCGGAGGACGATATCCATGCCTTCGTGACGCTAACGGTCGACGGCGCACGCGCGGCCGCCGACGCCGCCGCCCTGCGCTATCGAGACGGGATACCCGCATCATCGATCGACGGGTTGCCGCTCGGGCTCAAGGACCTCATCCAGACGGCGGGAGTGCCGACCCAGGCCGGGAGTCCGATTTATGAAGGCTGGGTCCCGGAACGCGATGCCCCAGTCACCGCTGCCCTGAAGCGCGCCGGCGCCACGCTGGTCGGCAAGACTGCGACAACCGAATTCGCGTATGGCGCCATTACGCCTGCGCGAAATCCCTACGACCCGGAGCGTACGCCCGGCACTTCATCTAGCGGTTCGGCGGCCGCGGTCGGGGACGGGATGTTACCGGCGGCGATCGGGACACAACTGATGTCTTCGGTCATGCGCCCGGCAAGTTATTGCGCACATGTCGGCGTCAAGCCGACCTATGGCGCGATCCGGCAGGACGCCATCCACCCCTTCTCGCCGTCGGGCGAACATGTCGGCGTGCACGCAAATGCGTTGGAAGACGCCTGGCAAATTTTGCGTGTTCTCGCGGCAGAGGCAGGTCCCGTCCCGGGCTCACACGGCCTCACAGGGCCCGCGGAGCTGCCCACGAAACAAGCGCCCAAGCGGCTGATGCGCATGTACACGCCGGGCTGGGAGCTCGCCAGCGCCAGTGTCCGCGCCGCGTTCGAGGACGCGCTGGCCAAACTTTCGAATTCGGGTGTGGACATCGTCGAGCCCCAAAGCGCTTCGGCTTTGCAGGTGCTTGAGGATGATTTCGCCCGCGCCGACTGGTGCATTGCCGAGGTGGCGGCGTTCGAGATGCGGTGGCCATTCTTCGAATATGAGCGCGAAGGCCACAAGTTCCATGCACGGATCGAACGCCTGCTGGAGCGCGCGCATGCGATCACCCTCGACGACTACAACGCGGCCCTGGCATGGAAGGACGCGTTCCGCGACCGCTACATGGCCAGCGCGCAGATGATCGATGGGGTCATCGGCTTGACGGCGCCTGAAATCGCGCCCGTCGGCCTGGAAAACCTCGGCAATCCGCTGATGTGTTCGCCCGCGTCCTGCATGGGGGCGCCGGCGATCACACTTCCCGCGCTGTCCGCCGACGGCTTTCCCCTCGGGCTGCAACTGATCGGCTTTAACGGACACGACGCGGACCTGTTTGCGCTGGCCAATTGGGTCGATGATGCCCTGGCGCGCTAACCTGGAACCCAAGACTTGAAAGCCTGCGTTGTTGGCGCCGGCGCGATCGGCGGCATCCTGGCGGCGCGCCTGGCGCACGCCGGACATGAAGTCTCGGCGATCGCGCGTGGGGCTCATCTGCAAGCCATCCAGGAACGCGGCCTCACCTTGAAGTGGGCGGGGGAGCAGTTCACGGTCGACATACGCGCCACGTCCGACGCATCCGACATGGAGCCACAGGATTACGTTATCCTGACGGTCAAGGCGCCCGCCCTGCCCGGCATTGCACCATCGCTTATGCCCCTCCTCGGCCCGCAAACAACCATTGTCACGGCGATGAACGGGGTTCCCTGGTGGTTCTGTCATGCGCTCACGGGACCGCTGGCGGGGCGGACGCTGTCATCTACCGACCCCAACGGCCTATTGGGGGAAACCCTGACCCGCGATCGCCTGCTGGGCTGCGTCGTGCATGCCGGGGCCTCGGTCCCGGAACCGGGGGTCGTGGACCACGCGGCGGGTAACCAGTTTATCGTCGGCGACGCCGGCCGGCACCTGTCCGCACCCGCCTCCGTGCTGGCCGAAGCTCTCACCAACGCAGGGCTCAACGGGCGCACCAGCGACGACATCCACGGCGAAATATGGATGAAGTTAATCGGAAATATGGGCATGGGCCCGATCTGCGCACTGACCGGCGCCACCCTGGTCGGGCTGGCGCGAGATGCGGATGTCCGGCCGATCGCGGCAGCGATGATGCAGGAGGCCATGAATGTGGGCAATGCGCTCGGCCTGCCGATGGACATGAGTGTCGAGGCCCGCATCGATCTGGGCGCCGAGCTGGGTGAGTTCAAACCCTCGATCCTGCAAGACCTCGAACGCGACCGGCCGCTCGAGATCGATGCCATGGTCACCGTGGTCTCGGAAATGGGTGAGATCGCGGGTGTGCAAACGCCGACCATAGATACGGTCCTCGCCCTGCTGCGCGGACGCGCGCGCCGCGCCGGCCTGTACTGATCACGCGTATGGCGCTGCGCAAATCCTCGCTCGCGGTCCTGTTCGCGATGATGTTTTCGAGCCAGCTTGCGCTGACGATATTCCTGCCCGCCGTGCCGGATATCGCGCGCGACCTCAACACCAGTCTCGGTCGGACCCAACTCATCATCCCGGCCTATCTGATCGCCTTCGCTTTCATGCAGCTTATCGTCGGACCCTTGTCCGACCGGTTTGGACGGCGACCGGTCATCATGAGCGGCGTCGCGTTGTTCATGCTCGCCAGCCTCGCCTGCGCGTTTGCGACAGACATCTGGCAACTGCTCGGCGGGCGCTTCTTCCAGGCGGCAGGCGCCTGCGCGTCCATCGTCGTGGGGCGGGCGACCGTCCGTGACACGAGCGATGGCAAGGCGGCGGCCCAGGCCATGTCCTATGTGGCGATATCACTTGGGGTCGGACCCGCCGTCGCACCGCTCATCGGTGCCGAACTCGTCGAGGCGTTCAACTGGCGCGCGACCTTCCTCGCCACCGCGGTCGTGAGCGGATTGTCCCTCCTCGTAGCAATCCCGGTTCTGCGTGAAACACTGCCACCGCACGCGCGTGAGAAGATCGACGTCTTACAGCTGATGCGAGGCTACCTGGCGCTGTTCCGGCGGGCCGGTTTCATGGGTTACAGCCTGACCATCTCGTTCCAGAGCGCAATCTTCCAGGTTTTCATGACGGCAGCCCCGATCGTGCTGATCATTCAGCTCGGCGTCACGCCCAAGGTTTTCGGCCTGTATCTGATGGTGATTCCAATCGCCTTCATCACCGGGAGCTTCGTGTCCGGGCGACTTGTGCGATTTTTGCCGGTCGACCTGATCGTCGGTGCGGGATGCACCATGGGGGTCCTTGGCGGTGTTCTGCAGGTGGCGCTGGCTTTGACAGATCACGCAACACCCACGCTGATCGTTGTGGCCATCCTGATTTCGAACTTCGGCACCGGGCTCGTGCTGGCGAATTGTTACGCACAGGCGCTGAACACCGTCCCGCCATCCTTCGCGGGTGCCGCATCGGCGCTGAGCGGGTGCCTGCATATGGGCTGGGCGTTCACCATGTCACTGATCGTGGCAAACCTGCCCCACAGCCTGTCCCTGCAAATGGGGATAGCGCAGACAGCCACGACCGTATTGAGCCTGAGCGTCTTCTTGTTCGTCGTGAGGTCCTATGGACGGCGGGGCGGCTAGCGCCCACACCGCTTTTTCGGATCGATCAGACCGACAGCGTCAAACTTGCGGTGTCAGACCAGCCGCCTCGATGCCCGCCACGGCGCAGGCCTCGTCATTGTCCGAGCTGTCGCCCGTGACCCCGACTGCACCCGCGACATTGCCATCCGCATCGCGGATCAGCACACCACCGGCAACGGGGATCACCCGACCACCGGACGCCGCGGCGATCGCCACGCCGAAATGCTCGCGAGTCAGGAAATCCGTCTCGTTGGCACGTGAAGACCGGCCAATGGCCAGCCCGCCCCAGGCTTTGCCGAATGCGATCTCGAAGCGCATGATTCCGCTTTTGTCTTCGCGTTGCATCGACACAAGGTGACCGCCATCGTCAAGAACCACGATCGTCAGCGGACCAATATCAAGGGCGCGCCCTTTGGCCTGGCCGGCCTCGATGATCTTGTTCGCCTGTTCCAGTGTCACCTTCGCCATGGTCTTGCTCCTCAACGGATTACGGTCAATTTGATCGGCGCAGATTAAACGTCAGTCCTGCCGAAAACCAGTGCGGAGCCAGGTGATATTTGAGATGTAAAAGCATCAGGGCGCTGTCGGGATGGGTATGTATGATATCGACACAGCCGCACTCTGCCGGTTCTACGAGACGATCTCAGGTACAGAGCGCTGAACGCACGCTTCCGGGAGACCCAAGATGGGCGACATTGTTTACCTCGACTACGACGCCGAAACCCTGTTTGCCGAGTACAACAACCGGGGAAAGGTGCCGGACTTCGAGGCGTTCATTGCTGATTTCGAGGCGCGCAGCGACCAGCTCCGGGCCAACGCCAGGAAGGGTCGGGTTGACCTGCCTTATGGCGACGGGCCGCGGGACCGTTTCGATCTGTTTCTGCCCGATGCGCCGAACCCGCCGCTTCATATCTTCATCCATGGCGGCTACTGGCAGTGGAACGACAAGGACACGTATGCGTTCCTGGCAAAACCCTTCCTGGAAGCGGGCATCGCCTTCGCCAACCTCGAATACTCGCTCTGCCCTGAGGTGATACTGGCCGAGCTGGTCGATCAGGTGCGACGCGGTATTGCCCATATCTGGAGGAGTGGCGCCGAGCTGGGCTACGACCGGGACCGGATTCAGGTCAGTGGGCACTCCGCCGGCGGACACCTCACCGGAATGGTCCTTACGACCGATTGGTCGGCATTCGACGGCGGGCTCCCGGCCGATGTCGTGAAAAGCGGAATGCCGATCAGCGGCATCTTTGACCTGGAGCCGATCCGGCATACGCCGATCGGCGATCCGCTCGGCCTCGACGCCGAAAGCGCCGCCGCGCTGAGTCCAATGTTTGCGCTTCCGCGCACCAAGGCACGAACGGTGGTGGCACTCGGTTCTTTCGAAGGGCGCGAATTTCACCGCCAGGCCGAGGCCTTTGCCACGAACTGTCGCAGCCACGGCGCCGACATCCGGATTGCCAGTGTGCACGGCGGCAATCATTTCAGTGTGCTCGAGTCATTGGGCGCGAGCGACGGTCAATTGTTCGGCCTGGCGCGCGAAATGCTGCTCGATTAGGCGCGACACCGCTTGTCGCGACGCGGCGGGCGGGGTCAAAATCCCGATCCTTCCTGATCGCAGAAAACTGGCTCCGGGCGTGGCTCCCACAACCGAAAATTCGATAACATCCCGCGCCGCCCCCTGGCAGCGCGTTTCCGTTGTGGTGGTGACCCACCACAGCCGCGCGGTTATCGAGGGCTGCCTTGCTGGCATAGGCGACGATGCCGAGGTGATCGTCATCGACAATGCCAGCGACGATGGCACACCGGATAAGGCACGCCACCTGTCCCCCGATGCGATCATCGAGGAGAACACGATCGGCGTCGGATACGGGGCGGGCGCAAATCAGGGGCTCGCCAGGGTCACGCGCGAGTTCGCCCTGCTGGCCAACCCCGATTCCAAGGTCGATACCGTCGCGCTGGAGCGCCTGCTCGATGCTGCAGACGTCTATCCGGACGCGGCCCTTCTGGCACCACGTGTGCTCGACGATGGAGGTGCGTATGAGCCGGCGCATGACATCGAGCTGTTCCGACGTCACTTGATGCCCTCTCGTGCGCGCGAAGTGCCACCTGACGGACCGGTTTGTGCTGATTATCTGTCGGGTGCGGTGGTTCTGCTTCGCATGGCATCGTTTCGAGCCATCGGACCGTTCGACGAGGCCATCTTTCTGTATTACGAAGACGATGATTTCTGCATGCGCATAAGAAAGGCGGGGTTCAGCGCCATTCTGGTGCCACATGCGCAGGTCAATCATGGCGGTGGCGGGTCGGTGCGCCCGAGCGCGCATTACCGCTGGGAGAAATACTGGCACATGGCCTGGTCGAGACTTTACCTCGAACAAAAGTATCACGGCCGTGCGGCATGCGCCGCGATCGCCTGGCCGAGCCTGTTGCGTTACGCAGCAAAAACACTCGGGAACGTCCTGACCGCACATCGAGCAAAGGCCTGGCGAGATCTGGCCCGGCTGTTTGGCACAGCGGGGTATATTCTTCGTATACCCGCATCGCGAACCGTCACCCGCGCCAGACCCGAAACTGCAAACACAGAGACACGATGACAAATCCTGATCAAAAGTTCTGGCGCGGCCGACGCGTGCTCGTCACGGGCCACACGGGCTTCAAGGGAGCTTGGCTTTGCGCGTGGCTGGAAATGCTGGGGGCCGACGTCCACGGGTTTGCACTCGCACCAGAAGCCGGCGCAAATCTGTTTCGAGACCTGGGCGCGTGGAAACATCTCACCTCCATGACAGGCGACATTCGTGACCGGGACGCGCTGGAGATCGCCTGCGCCGCCGCCGACCCGGACGTCGTCATACATCTGGCCGCGCAGTCATTGGTCCGGCCGGCCCATCGCGATCCGCTCGGTACATATGCGACCAATGTGCAGGGCACCGGTAATCTCCTCGAGAAGCTCAGCACCTGCGCCGGGCTTCGTGCGATTTTGGTCGTCACCAGCGACAAATGTTACCGCAATGACAACAGTGGCCGGCCGTTTGTCGAGACCGACCCATTGGGCGGAGACGAGCCCTATGGCGCATCGAAGGCGGCCCAGGAAACCATGACCGCAGGTTGGCGCCGGGGCCTCCTCGAGAATCGTGATCGCGCACCCCGGCTCGCGACGGCGCGTGCAGGAAACGTCATCGGCGGCGGCGACTGGTCGGAAGACCGAATCCTGCCCGACCTCTTCCGAGCCATCGGCGCGGGCCAGGCGCTCGACGTCCGCAACCCGGCGGCGACCCGCCCCTGGCAACATGTCCTCGACGTGCTAGCCGGCTATCTGCGCTACGCTGAAGCCCTCGTGCGCGACAAAGACAAAAACCTGCCGAACGCGCTCAATTTCGGCCCCGACATTGAGTCGGCCCAGCCCGTGCGCTGGATTTTGGAGCGGGTGATCGAAACGGCGCGCGCCGAAGGCCTGGACGTCAAAGATTGGCACCATGTACCGGAGAACGGGCCCGTGGAAGCCAAGAACCTCGCACTCGATGCATCCCTCTCAGCCAAAACCCTGGATTGGCGGCCGCGCCTGTCACAGGCGGATGCCGCCGATTGGACTGCGCGATGGCACGCCCAGGCGTTGCAGGGCACAACCCCGCGCGATCTCGTCGAGGCACAGATCACCGCCTATCAGGAGCTGGTCGCAGCATGAGTGTTCAACATGAAACAACCCTGGCATGCCGGTTTTGCGGTGAGGCCCTGCGCACCAGCTTCGCCGACCTGGGTGAGACGCCGTTGGCGAACAGCTATCTGAACGATGCTGATCCCGATACGGCGGACCCGCGCTATCCGCTCCATGCACGCGTGTGTGACAGCTGCTTCCTCGTCCAGGTGGAAGACGCGGTGCCAGCGGAAGAAATATTCTCCGACTACGCCTACTTCTCCTCCTTCTCGACGAGCTGGGTGGCGCATGCCGAGGCCTATACGAGGATGGCGACGGAACGCTTCGATCTGGGCCCATCCAGTTCGGTTGTCGAGGTCGCCAGCAACGACGGCTACCTGCTGCAGCATTTCGTGAAGGCCGGCATCCCCGTCCTCGGGATTGAGCCCGCCGCCAACGTCGCGAAAACAGCGGAAGCGAACGGTGTGCCGACTATGGCCGCGTTTTTCGGCCTCGATCTTGCGACATCACTTCGGAACGAAGGAACCCGGGCAGACCTTCTGCTCGGCAACAATGTGCTGGCCCATGTTCCGGATCTCAATGATTTCGTCGCCGGCCTCGCGCATCTGCTGTCGGAAGACGGCGTACTAACCATGGAATTCCCGCATCTAGCGCGGCTCATCGAAGACGCCCAGTTCGACACGATCTACCACGAGCATTTCTCCTATTTCTCGCTCCTCGTCGTCGAGAACGTCTTCGCCCGCCACGGGCTGCGGCTGTTCGATGTCGAGGAACTGCCGACCCATGGCGGCAGCCTGCGCATCTTCGCGTCACGAAGCGATGGTGAGACACGACAGGAGGGAGACGGACTCGCAAAGGTCCGCCGTGATGAGACGGCAATGGCACTCGACAAGATCGAGAGCTATGCAGGGTTCCAGACCCGCGTGGAGGCCATCCGAGACGGGCTCCTGACTTTTCTTGCAAAGGCCCGGGCTGACGGCAAAACCGTCGCCGCCTATGGTGCCGCCGCCAAGGGCAACACACTGCTGAACTACTGCGGCGTGGACGCTTCCCAGATTGATTTTGTGGCCGATGTCAGCGACCAGAAACAGGGAAAGTTCCTACCGGGCAGCCGCATCCCCATCGTCGCGCCGGAGCGATTGCGCGACACGAAGCCCGACTTTGTGCTGATATTGCCGTGGAACCTGAAGCGCGAGATTACGACCGCCCATGACTACATTGCGGATTGGGGTGGTCAGTTTGTCGTCGCCGTACCGGAGCTGACCTTCCTGTAATGCAGATATCCCCAACAATGATCGACGAGGTTTTCATAATGAGAACCGAGCCTCATGCGGATGCGCGCGGCGATTTCGCGCGCAGCTACTGTAGCGAAGAGTTCCGCGCGGCCGGTATTGACCTCGACATCGTCCAGATCAACATCTCGCGGAACGCGAAACGGGGAACGCTGCGCGGGATGCATTTCCAGGGTGAGCCTGTGCCCGATCCGAAACTGGTGCGCTGCACGCGTGGGCGTATCTTCGATGTCGCCCTCGATCTGCGACCGGATTCGGATACCTTCTGCCATTCGGAATACACGATCCTCTCACCTGAACTTCAGAATGCCATTTTCGTGCCGCCCGGTTGCGCCCACGGCTTCCTGACCCTCGAAGACAATTGTGAGATCGAATACCTGATGGGGGCGCCATATGTGGCCGATCTCGCACACGGGGTGCGATGGGATGACCCGGCCTTCGACATCGACTGGCCGCACGCGCCGGCGCTGATGTCCGACCGCGACGCGTCCTATCCCGATTTCTCGGCAGAGATCTAGGATGGGAGGATCATCGGCTTCATCCAACGCACGGTCGGCTCCGCAGTTTCGATCGGCGCTGGTCACCGGCGCAACCGGGTTCCTGGGGGCGCACCTCACCCGGCGGCTGACAGACGCAGGCGTCGCCGTCACCGCGATTGTGCGACCAACGAGCGATCAGGCGCGCGTCGCGGGACTGCGCGAATGCGCGACCGTCCATCCAACGAGCGGTGCCTACAGCGATCTCATTGCCGGTTTCGAGGCCGCCAGTCCCGATGTCGTGTTCCATCTTGCAGCGCGGTTTGCGAGCACACACGCACCCGGGGATATCGCTGGCCTCATCGAGGACAATGTGACCTTCACGGCACATCTTTGCGAGGCTGCGGTCGCGACGGAATGCCTGGCGCTGGTGGCGGCAGGCACCGCGTGGCAGAACGCCGGGAGCCCATCCGGTGACTCAACGCCAGCACCCAATACGCTGTATGCGTCGAGCAAGCAGGCCGCCGACGACGTCATCGACTATTACAGTCGCCTGTCGGGCCTGAACGCGATCACGCTCAAAATCTATGACAGCTACGGCCCGAACGACCCTCGCCGCAAATTCCTCACGGTCCTCCGGGATGCATCGGCGAACGACGAAACGATCGACGCGACGCCGGGGGACCAGAAACTCCACATGGTGCATGTCGATGATCTGATCGACGGATTTGTACATGCCGGCAATCAATCGGCAACGGGCGAGCTTCGCGGGCGCGCCAGCTATACCCTGCCGTCGAATCAGGCCGTCACCCTGCGCGAGCTCGCCGAGCTGTGGATGTCGGCGAACAACCGTCGCGTCGAGATCAACTGGGGCATCAGGCCCCATCGGGACGGCGAGGTCATGGCGCCGTGGGACGGTGAGCCCCTACCCGGCTGGTCACCGCAAGTCGACCTGAAGGCCGGCCTGAAGGACTGCTAGAACGCCGTTAAGCCGTAGCGTCCGAACCAAAGAGGTCTTGGCGACCTCCAGCGAGGAAGGCCCTCGGCGCATAGCCGAAATCCGCCGACGCCGAGCCATCATCAAACGCAAGATCCTGGTTCATCCGCCGCGCGACATCCGCGCTCAACTCGCTGCCGGGAATCACCGCGCCGGCGAGTGCCAGGATTTGCGGCAACCCGGGAATATTGACGAGCCGCGGCGGCCGCCCCAGAGCCGCGAAAATCAGGGCGATCATGTCCCGGTAGGAAAGTGTCTCCGCACCACCCAGAGCATAGATGCGTCCGTGGGTCTGCGGGACATCCAGCGTGGCGAGCGCGGCCGCCGCCAGGTCATCGGCATGCACGGGTTGGCGTGCCCCCAACGCATTTCCGTAAACCGGATAGAATCCGAACCGACGAATGAACCGGGCGGCAGCTGCGATGGTTTGGTCGCGGCCGGTTCCGTAGATCAACGTGGGCCGCAGGATCGTAAGTGCCATGCCCCCGGCATCGGATCGCTCTCTCAGGCTCTGCTCGGCATCATAGACGCGGTCAACGGTCGCCCTTTCGCTGGCCGTCGACGTATTTGCCTTGCCCAACACCGACGTGGTGCTGAAACAAACAAGGCGTTGCACGCCGTGATCCGCGAGCTGATCAGCAAGTGGGGCCAGATGCCAAATGGGGATTGTCGCGATCGCCTGCTGCGGCACGTCCAAACCGGCCGCAAACCCGAGATCAGCATCGAAGGTGACAGGCTGCAAATTCTCGAGGTCGGGCAGATTTTCGGGTGCGCGCGCCATCGCGATGACCGGCCGGTCGATTGTACGCGCCAGAATATAGGCGCCGATCTGGCCCGTCGCGCCGATCACCAACAGCGGGCTGGGTGCAGCTTCAGACATCACCGATTAGCCGGCGCAGGTAGCGACCATAGTCGTTGTCGCCATAGCTCGCAGCCAGCCGCTCGATCCCGGATGCGTCGACCCATCCATTGCGCAGACCAATATGCTCTGGCACGCCGATGCGCTCCCCGCGCCGCTGCTGTTCAGATGCCACAAACTGGCTGGCTTCGAGCAATCCTTCGGGCGTGCCCATATCAAGCCACGCGTCATCGTCCGAAAGCCTGACAACGGAAAGCCGCTCTCGGGCGAGATAGGCATTGTTGAGGTCCGTGATTTCCAGCTCCCCGCGGGCCGACGGCTTGAGTCCACGCGCCATCGAAACGGCGTCGCCGTCATATATGTAAAGACCCGTGACAGCATAATCGGACGGTGGATTCTCGGGTTTCTCGACGATCCGACGCGGCCTCTCGTCAGCCGCAAACTCCACAACGCCGTACCGACCCGGCTCTTCGACCCGCTTCAGGAATATCGTCGCGCCCGTTGATGTCGTGGCCGCTGTCGCGAGCCTGGCATCAAAATCGCCGCCGCAGAAAATATTGTCACCAAGGGCGAGCGCGAATTGGGCGTCACCGAGAAAATCAGCGCCGATCAAGGGTGCCTCGGCGATGCCGTTGGGGTTCGGCTGGATGGCATAGGAAATATCCATGCCCCATTGGGACCCGTCGGAGAGAAGGCTTCGGAACCTGTCCTCTTCCGTCGGGCGAACAATAATCAAAACCTCCCGCGCACCCGCCTGCATCAGCGCACAAAGGGGATAGAAGATCATCGGTTTGTCATATACGGGAAGCAATTGCTTGCTTGTCGCGCGCGTGATGGGAAACAAGCGTTCGCCGAGGCCGCCTGCCAACAATATGCCCTTCATTGCGCCGCCCGCGCCAAACCCAGGCGCTCACGTTGATATCGTTCCTGCACCTGGGCGCACCAATCGCCATTGGCCAAATACCAACGCACGGTGTCCGCCAGGCCCTCTTCGAAGTCTACTTCAGCCCGCCAGCCGAGATCATGCTCCGCTTTGGAGGGATCGGCAGCATAACGGGCGTCATGTCCCGGTCTGTCATCCACATGCGAGATCAACGCTGCATGTGGTGCTCCATCAGGTCGCGCGCCGTCGAGCGTGGCGCAGAGACGGTCGACAAGTTCTATATTCATCAATGGGTTACATGCGCTCAGCAGATAACTCTCACCAAGCGCGCCCCGAGATGCCACCGCGCGCAACCCGCGCACATGATCATCGACATGCATCCAGTCCCGCACCTGCGTGCCCGACCCATAAATCGGCAGATGATTCCCCTCGGTCCCGTTCAATATCATCAAGGGCACGAGCTTCTCGGGGAACTGGCGCGGTCCGTATGTGTTGCACCCATGGGCGACGAGAACCGGCAATCCGAATGTCATTGACCAGGTTCGGACCAGATAGTCCGCCGACGCCTTGCTCGCAGCATAAGGTGAGTTTGGATTGTAGCGGCTCGTCTCGCGGAACAACAAACCATCCGCTGCGGACCCGAACACTTCATCGCTCGACACCTGCACAAAACGGAACGCCGCACGCGCTGCGTCTTCGAGGCCAGACCAATAGCTGGTCGCGGCTGCCAGCATTGCGTATGTGCCCTCGATATTCGTCTCAAGGGCTTGTCGCGGCGCGTCGATGGACCGGTCGACATGGGTTTCCGCAGCGAGATGAAAGACCACATTCGGTTTGTGGGTCTCGAGCAGAGTCTCTACCGCCTGCTGATCCCGGACATCCGTCTCGGCAAATATGTGGTGCGCAGAACCCATCGCGCCCGCAAGATTCGAGATCGAGCCGGCATATGTCAGCGCATCCACCGTGGCGGTCGGAACCCCATCCGCCACCAGAGAGTCGACCAGGGCAGAACCGATAAAACCCGCCCCTCCGGTCACCATCGCGCGCATATCAGCCATCCCAGCGGAACGGAGATTCAAGGTCAGCCAGGGTCGGCCAGGATTCGTCGCGCGTATTCACGATCGCATCACCCGCTGCTACCGGCCACGCAATCTCCAGCGCCGGATCGCGCCACAACAGACCACTCATTGAATCAGCGTCATACGGTGCCGTCAGTTTGTAGAGAACACGCGTGTCCGGCGTCATGCTGCAATAACCATGCGCAAAGCCCGGCGGAATCCAGAGTTGCTGGCTATCGCTTGCCCGAAGCGTCGCGCCGACATGGTGACCAAAAGTGGGTGAGCCAATGCGCAAATCCACCGCCACGTCATAGATTGTACCCGTCAGGCAGGTGATCAACTTGCCTTGCACAAATGGCGGCGCCTGGAAATGCAGCGCCCGCACCACGCCGGTATCTGCGCTGTAGGTCAGATTGTCCTGCTCAAACGCCAGTGGCAGGCCGGCCTGTTCCAGCACAGCCGGATTCCAGAGCTCGCTGAGCCAGCCGCGTTCATCGACATGGCGGCCCGGATCGACAATCTTGACGCCCGGTATATCGGTGTCGGTAATCTGCATAGGAACGGAGTATCCGGGCGGTCCCGGCGCGTCAAGGAAAGCGCCCGGCAATTTGCATCCATTTCCCTGTTAAGCAGGGAGAGAACAGGGAATTTCGTGAAATTGTGTATTCGGCGGCGCAAAAGCTGAATATTTGGGCTGGAAACCCGCGAACTATGCGCAATATTCCCTAGATTATGGAACAGGGAAAACCGCGGGCACAAACAGGCTCTAGATCAAGGCTATCAGGGGCAACTTCCCGCCCGATCAACCCATTCACATGTTGTCCTGATACAGCGCGCTGCCGCGAACGGATGAATCTCGCCGTAGCGTCATAGCGTTGTGGCGTTTGTCCACGACATTCATGCGCCCTACTACAACTACAACCTAACCAACCATCTTCTTATTGGAGTTGATGTAGTCGCCTATGCGCAATCACTGGGCACACCGATACACCCTGCTTTGGAGGTCTTGAGGGCACCCGTGTTGATCCCAACCATTTTGGGCAAAGAGCGAATTTAATTTTCGATAGCTATCAACACGTCAAGGATGGCATGCGCATCAACGTTCAATACACGCGCGATCCTGAGCAGTTCTATGAGATCCAAACGGCGCTCGGATCTCTCGTATTTCGCTACAAAAGATTGCGGCCGGTCGAGTTCCATCGCCAGCGCTTCCTGGGTCAGGCCGGCTTGTTTGCGCGTGTCCGTCGTCATATAAATTGGAACAATCTGCGGCCTGATCTAAAGGAGGATCTGGCTCATCTGGTTCAAGATATTAGGCGGCGTGTTTGCGGTATTGCAATCGCCGTGTCTCCATCGTTTTGAGTT